>LWDU01040008.1_pt1 | contig 28890 bp, 26 predicted proteins | sample 727161 | NCBI WGS metagenome assembly LWDU01 (sample SAMN04566230, study PRJNA314399) | hydrothermal vent metagenome | isolation source: deep sea hydrothermal plume seawater | place: Mexico: Gulf of California, Guaymas Basin | collected 2004-07-11
TGCAAGACTTGGTGCGCACCCGACTTTCCGCACACGAATACCCCCGGCTCGTTGAATTTCTGGATGAGTTCCCCTTGACTACAACCGGCAAAGTGCTGCGCCGAGTGCTGCGTGATCGCGACCGTTCGCAGCCTGATGGACATCAATAACCAACCCTAGAAATGTCTTGGCTTCAAGACTCCGAATCGGCTATACTCCAGCATCAATCAACCTGTTGCACTTACGAATTGAATCTGCCCATGAATTTTGGCTTCGTCATTGACAACCGTCGTTGCATCGGTTGTCACGCCTGCACCGTCGCCTGCAAATCCGAACATGACGTTCCGGTCGGAGTGAACCGGACTTGGGTGAAGTACATCGAGAAAGGGACTTTTCCAAACACCCGCAGGATTTTCTCGGTGATGCGCTGCAATCACTGTGAGAATGCGCCGTGTGTAGAGATTTGCCCAACGCAAGCCCTGTTCACCCGTCCGGACGGCATCGTCGATTTCGACAACCGCCGCTGCATCGCCTGCAAGTCGTGCATGCAGGCATGTCCTTACGATGCGCTCTACATCGATCCGGAAACCCACACCGCTGCCAAGTGCAACTACTGCGCACATCGCGTGGAAATCGGACTAGAACCGGCGTGCGTCAATGTCTGTCCCACACAGGCAATCATTTCCGGAGACCTTGACGATCCGCAGTCCAAGATTGCAAACTTGGTGGCGCAGCAGCCGGTGACCGTCCGGAAGCCGGAGAAGGGCACCCGCCCGAATCTGTTCTATATCGAAGGCGATGAAGCCTCGCTAACTCCGGGAGAAGCCGGACAGGAAAACGCTTATCACTGGAGCACCCAAACCCGTGGGGTGGGGCACCATGCTTCTCGCAGTGATTTGAGAACGAATCCCTTTGCCGATATTCTGGGAGAGGCCTCGGCGGCCCTGGATTCAATCAAGGAACGGCTCAAGGAAGACACCTCAGCGACAACCGTTCGCGCCCCCAAAGCACGACGGGTGTATGACGCTCCCTCGAAAGGAGTGCTGTGGGGCTGGGAGGTCGCGGGTTACATTCTCACCAAAGCGGTCGCTGCCGGAGCCGTGATCTTCCCCTTCCTCTCTCACTTACTGGACTGGGATCATCTGAGCGAATCCACAATGACCGCCTCCGTGCTGATGGGGTTAGTGTTCCTCGGCCTGACCGGAGCCTTGCTCGTCAAAGATTTGGATCAGCCGAAGCGCTTCCTCTACGTTTTGCTGCGACCGCACTGGACTTCGTGGTTGGTGAAGGGAGCCTACATCATCACTGGATTCGGCGGCTTGCTGACCCTCCAGCTTGTGCTGGGGTTGACGGGTTATTCCAACCTGGGGAGCTTGAGCAGCGGCCTCGACGGCTTGTTGGTTATATTCGCCGTGCTGACCTCGGTTTACACCGCATTCCTGTTCGCGCAGGCCAAGGGCCGGGATTTCTGGCAAAGCCCCCTGCTTGTGTTGCACATGATCACTCACGCAGTCATCGGAGGTCCGGGGGTTTGGCTGATTCTCAGCCTCGCCTTTGACTCCATGAGCGCGATCTCCGGAACGATGGCGACAGTGCTGGCATGGGGCTTGGTCGCGCAACTGGTGGTTTTGGTCGCAGAACTTGCGACTCCACACCCCACCGAAGACGCACACCGTGTGGTCGAGATGATCACAAAGGGGCCGTTCAAGACCATCTTCTGGGGTTCCGGAGTGGTGCTGGGCACCCTATTGCCGCTGGTGTTACTGCTGCTTTCCACTTCGCCTTTCGCGTTAGCCGGAGCCTCTCTGCTTTCCCTGATTGGCCTTTGGTACCTGATCCGCTTGTGGGTGCAAGTGCCGCAACTGCTTTCGCTGAGTTGAATGATGTCCCACGCCTTCAAGCCCTCTTGGATCGAATCCACTGCCGAAAATTTGGGGATCATTCCCAAGCTTCCGGACAAGCACCCCGAACATGACCTGAAACCGGTCGAATCGGAATCTCCAGACCTCGCGAATTTCCCGGCCTACGAGGATTGGGACGACTGGGCCGAGTATGAGGCGAAGGACTGGGCCACTGGCAAAACCAAACGCTACTCGTTGGTGCCGACCGTCTGCTTCAACTGTGAGGCGGGTTGTGGGTTGCTTGCGTACATGGACAAGGAAACGGGCGAGGTCCGCAAATTTGAAGGCAACCCCCACCATCCCGGAAGCCGAGGCCGCAACTGTGCAAAGGGACCAGCGACGATCAACCAGATCAACGATACTGACCGCATCCTTCACCCTCTCAAACGCAAGGGCAAACGCGGCGAGGGCGGCTGGGAGCGCATCGGTTGGGATCAGGTGTTGGACGAAATCGCCGCCGAAATCCGCAAGGCGATTCAAGAGGAACGCAAGGACGAGGTGGTTTACCACGTCGGGCGCCCCGGACACGAGGGCTACATTGAGCGTGTCTTGAACGCTTGGGGCGTGGATGGCCACAACAGCCACACCAACATCTGCTCTGCCGGAGCGCGGCTCGGCTATGCGATCTGGCACGGGGCCGACCGCCCTGCTCCGGATTACGCGAACGCGAAGTTCATCCTGCTCATCAGTTCGCACCTTGAGGCAGGGCACTACTTCAATCCCCACGCCCAGCGCATCATCGAGGCGAAAAACGAGGGCGCGAAGATCGCCGTCATGGACATCCGGCTTTCCAACACCGCAAGCCGAGCTGACTACTGGATGCCCACCCGTCCCGGAACCGAGGCGGCGGTGCTGCTCGCCGTGGCCAAGGTGATGCTTGACGAGGGGATTTACAACGAAACCTTCCTCAAGGAGTGGACCAACTGGCAGGACTGGCTGAAAGCCGATCACTCGGATGCCGAACCGATCTTCGAGAACTTCATCGAGAAACTGCGGGAACACTACGCGGACTACACTCCGGAATTCGCCGAGGCGGAATCTGGTGTTCCGGCAAAGACCGTCATCGAGGTCGCCCGACGCATTGGCGCGGCAGGCCCGCAGTTTGCGGCGCACGTCTGGCGCAGTGCGGCGAGTGGCAACCTTGGCGGCTGGCAGGTCGCCCGCTGCCTGCATTTTCTCAACGTGCTTTCCGGAAGCGTCGGCACCTTCGGCGGCACGCTCCCCAATTCGTGGGGCAAGTTCCATCCGAGTGTCCCGAATCCCGCACCGCCCCACAAGACGTGGAACGAACTACATTTTCCGGACGAGTACCCGCTTTCGCACTACGAGATGAGCTTCCTGCTCCCGCACTTTCTCAAGGAGGGACGCGGCAAGCTCGCGGTTTACTTCACTCGTGTCTTCAACCCGGTCTGGACCTATCCGGACGGTTTCAGTTGGATCGAGGCGTTGCGCGATCCCAAGCTGATCGGACTCCACGCCGCCTTGACTCCGACGTGGAACGAAACTGCGTTTTTCGCGGATTATGTCCTGCCCGTCGGACATGCTTCCGAACGACATGACTTGGTGAGCTACGAAACGCATTCCGGGCTTTGGATCGGCTTCCGGCAACCCGTCCACCGCGAATTCCTGCGTCGGCAGGGCAAGCCGGTCACGTTCACCTACGAAGCGAATCCGGGTGAGGTTTGGGAGGAAGACGAGTTCTGGATCGAACTCTCGTGGCGGGTGGACCCGGATGGTTCGCTCGGCATCCGCAAATATTTCGAGTCGCCCTACCGTGCAGACGAGAAGATGACGATTGACGAGTATTATCAGTACATCTTCGAGCGCGTTCCCGGACTCCCGGAGGTTGCGGAAAAGGAGGGCATCTCGGCGCTGGAGTACATGCAGCGGCATGGCGCCTACGCGGTTGAAAACGACAATTACAAGCGTTACCTTGCCAAAGTCAACGGCACGATCGCCGCTTCGGGGCTGGTCGAGAAGGGCGGGGAAGTCGTGGGCGTGAAGGCCGAATCAGGGAAGCGTGTCGGCTTCCCAACCCCGTCCCGCAAGCAGGAACTCTACTCGCAGACGTTGGTGGACTGGAAGTGGCCCGAATACGCGCTTCCCGCTTACATCAAGAGCCATGTCCACGAATCCGAGATGGATCGTAACGCAGGAGAATTCCCGCTCGTGCCCACCTATCGGTTGCCGACACTGATCCACTCACGCTCCACGAACGCCAAGTGGTTGATGGAAATCGCCAACCGCAACCCACTCTGGATGCACACCTCCGATGCCAAGCGGCTCGGCTACACAACCGGAGACCTTGTGCGCGTCAACACTGAGATCGGCCACTTTGTCGCACGGGTCTGGGCGACCGAGGCCGTGCGTCCCGGAACCCTCGCCTGCTCTCACCACCTTGGACGCTGGCGTCGTCCGCAGGACCCGATCGCCAACCGTTGGGGGACTAGCCTTGTGGACCTCAAGGAAGAGGCTCCCGGACAGTGGCGGATGCGTAAAAAAGAAGGGGTGCAAATCAAGAAATCCAGCGATCCGGACTCCAGCCGCATTTTCTGGGAAGACACGGGAGTGCATCAGAACATCACCTTTCCGGTGCATCCGGATCCGCAGAGCGGCATGCACTGCTGGCACCAGAAGGTTCGTCTCGAAAAAGCGCAGCCGGACGACGAGTACGGCGATGTCTTTGTGGACACCAACAAGTCAATGGTGATCTACCGGAAGTGGCTGGAGAAAACCCGGCCCGCCCCCGGCCCGGACAACCTGCGCCGCCCCCTCTGGCTCAAACGACCGCTCAGACCGGAAACCTCGCTCTTCTACCTCGATCCCAAGAACGAATCTAACAAGTAAACCCTTCGGCTTTCATCCCCAACGAAAGGAAGATTTCGATGTACTTCATCTTCATTGGCAAAGACAAACCGGGAATGCTGGAAACCCGCAAGGCCACCCGCGCCACCCACCGAAAACACGTTCGCAACAGTGACGGGCCGGTGCGGCTCATGACCGGAGGCCCGCTTGCTGGAAAGGATGGTGAGATGAACGGAACCTTCCTGATGTTTGAAGCACCTGACCACGAAACTGCACAGGAATTTCTGGACGCCGACCCTTACCACCAAGCCGGGATGTTCGCCTCCCGCGAACTGCGGGCCTTCCATGAGGCGGCGGAACTTCCGGTGGCCCTGACCCAGTCCAACTGATCTCCCGGCTGTTCGAGTCAGGCAGTCTCAACCACTGCATCTGAGTTTCTTCATTTTTTCTCTTTTCAGTCCACCAAGCTTCTTGAGCCAAATCGCCCATTCTCACCGCGTTTGGAGCGTGTGCCTGTTGCTGGCGGCGCCCGAAGTGGCGTTGGCCGCAGAATCCGATTCTGGAACGTGGCCCGCATGGGTGTGGATGCTGCTCTTGTTTGCGACCACCTTCGTGATCGGTGTTTTTGGTGTGATGGCTGGGATTGGTGGGGGCGTCCTCTTTGTGCCACTGGTGAGCGGTTTCTTTCCGTTTCACATTGATTTCGTGCGTGGGGCCGGACTCTTCATCGCACTCGGCAGTTCGCTGGCGGCGGCGCCCTATCTTTTGCGGCAAAACCTGGCCAGCCTACGCTTGGCGATGCCCGTTGCGTTGATCGCCTCGGCCTTCTCCATCGTGGGAGCGCAGCTAGGACTCTGGATTTCCGAACTCAATCCAGCCTACATCCAAGGGGCGCTGGGCGTCATGATTTTGGGAATCGCAACCATCATGTTGCGAACGCCGATCAAAGAGTTCCCTGTGGTTGTTGGAAACGATCCGGTCGCCAAATGGCTCGGTCTACAGGGCTGGTTTGTGGAAGAAACCACGGGGGAACGCATGAACTGGACGGTGCATCGTGCGGCGGTGGGGCTGTCCGGATTCGTACTGGTCGGACTACTGGCCGGCATATTCGGGCTAGGCGCAGGCTGGGCGAACGTCCCGCTGCTCAATCTTGTGATGGGGGCACCATTGAAAATCGCGGTGGCGACGAGCAGTTTCTCGCTCTCGATCACGGACACGACAGCGGCGTGGGTGTACTTCAACCACGGGGCGGTGCTGCCTGCCCTCGTGGTGCCCTCGCTGGCGGGCGTGATGCTCGGCGCAATGCTCGGCTCACGGATTCTCCCGCATGTTCCAGCGTTCATGATCCGGCGGTTGGTAATCGGCGTGTTGATGCTGGCGGGAGCGCGCTCTGTGTTGAAGGCCTTCGGATGGTGAACAAACCCCAATCGACAGACAGCGACCTCCGGGTTGATCCGGAACAGTTCGGCTACGCACAGGTGGTGGTGTGGGGCAACCGCCTCGGAGTGGCGGTCATGCTGGTTGGATTCATTGGCTATCTCAGCGGGCTGCTTCCTGCACGGATTCCTCCGGACACTTTGCTGGAGATCTGGTCGTTGCCACTCCCTGAGTTTCTGGCACAAACGCACTCCTCCACAGGTTGGGGCTGGCTTCAGTATCTGGAGAACGGGGACACGCTCGCACTGCTGGGCATTGCGCTGCTGGGCGGAGTGACGCTGGCAGGCTACCTGCTTTTGTTCGTCCGGTTTCTGGGAGAGCGCAAGTGGCGACAGTGGAGCATGGTGGTCGTGGAAATCACCCTCGTTGTGCTGGTTGCCGCCAATTGGATTGGTGCGGGGCACTGACCGTCAAGATCGGCTGCGCAGGCCGCTGTTTCGGAGCAGTTTTCGGGAAAGGTCGGGATGGGCGCTAAGGGTGTCGAGAATGACTTCAAGGCTTTGGGCAACTCGCTCACGCTCAGCTTGGTTAAGTTGCATCTCAATCACGAATCTGGGGGTTTCCGGAAGGTCACAGGGGCCACCCGCAGCCGCACACAACACCTCATAAAGCCGCTGCCGGAAGATTCTCGGACTGCCGCGTTTCACCAAATCCTGCAAATTCTCATCCCGGCTCACCTCCAAGGCAACGGCGGTGAGCATGATTTCCCCACCAATTTGCGAGTAGAGCGTTGGCTTGGTGCAAGCGCTGGCTAGCACGAGCGCGAGCCCCACGGTGAGCCGAAGTCCCCACGGCAACGCTTTTTTCAGAACTGGAACACTGGACAAACGACCGCTGAGGTCAGGCAGATTCCTCGGATTCTTCGGGGCGGATGGCTTCGTCCAGACGGTTGTCATAAACCTTGATGAGGGTGTCGCGGTACTGGTCCAGCTTGTCTTTACGGAAGGGCAAGCCGCGATCCGGATTGTCTTCCAAGGGCAGCATCACCTGATGCAGAACATAGCGCAAGGCCGCCTGCGGGTTCCGGATCATGTAGAGAATATAGTCTACCGGATTATCGTTGTGCTTCTCCAGATAGATTTTCAGGAAAAGCTGGACGATGTGAAAATAGTTGATGCCTCGGTCCAGTTGATGGCCCACGAAGCGTTGGATGGATTGCAGGTATTTTTCGGTGCTGAAGCGCTGCTGAAAAAAACCGGTCCCGCCGTGAGGCTGCTCGTAGTATTCCATGATAAGCAACGATGAAATGAAGTAGCTCCACGCCTTGCGGAACTCATCGAGCGGAAAACGGTGCTGGCGGCGCTGCTGTTGGATCACCTCTGAACAGCCTTGCAGCAATCCCAACACGGCACGGACCTGATCGAGCATCGGTTTGCGGAACCGCAGCATCTGGAGGAGTTTTTCGATCCGTGCGCGGGTGGCGTTTTGTTGTTCCTCCGGGAGCGTCTCGCCTGTGCGCAGCAACAGCAGGATGCCCTCCAACCCTTCATAGACCTTCAGAAAAATAGAATTGGTGTAATGCCGCTCCAGTTTCTTGCACTCGGATTTCCACTTGGCCTTGGGCATTTCCGGCGGCAGACACTTGACCAGTTGCAGCGGCAACTGCCCAGCTTCCTCTTGAAGGGCGTCTTCCACCTCACGATCCGGAATCAGAAACGGCAACGCCTTGCGGTCCTCGTGAAGTTGGCGCAGGCGCAAGCGAATCTGCCGCTGCAAGCCCTCAAGCACGTCCTCGTCTTCCGGTAGGTTTTCCAGTTGCTCCCAGTAGCCTTCCACAAATCCGGACAGGGCCAGCACCTCCTCCATCCGCAAGCTCGCGGCTTGGACATAGTGGAAGGGTTCACTTTCCTCAAAATGCCGATACGCCGGGAGATCATGGGGCAGGAGAAAATGCAGTTGTGCGTTGAGTTGCTTCACCAACTCGACAGCCTGCGCACAAAGTTCTCCGGGTTGCTCGCGGAAAGCCTGTAGAAAATCTGTGAAGGCGCTGTCGAGCACGTGCAGTTCTTCCGAAGAGAGTCCTTGCTGCTCATGCTTGTCCTGCCATTGCTTCGCCCACTGCCGCCGTACTTGCCCTTGTTCCTTCTTCCACGGCATCCGCAGTTGCTTTGCCATTTGCTCACCATAAGAGCGCACCGTGTCGGACGGAAACTCCAGTGCCGCAATCAGGTCGAGTCGCTCCAGAATTCCGGCAGTGATTTCTTCGTTGGTCGAGTGTCCACTCTGTTTGTAGAACTCCAGCGGTAGGATGCTTTCCAACAAGTACACCTCACCCATGAGCTTGGAGAAGAGGGTCCGTGCAATGTTGATCACTTCCTCGTTGTTTTGGATATCATCCGGAAGAATGATCGTAACCGTGTAAACTCGTGAAATCGGATTGAAGTCCAAGCGCGAAGCCGGCAGCACCACTTTTGGTGGCAGTTTGGTACCGATTTCCTGCTCGTAGGTAGCGCGGTTCAGGAAACGCACCGGGTGGTTCGCGTCCCGGAGCTTGATGCCAAAGCGTGTGGAAAAGTTGAGGACGGCAGGAATGATTTGGTTGAGGAGTTCAACGACTTGGGCGGGAAGCCCTGCGGCGAACTGGAGATTTTGCAGCACAAAGACCTCTTCACCCGCCTCACGGCGGGTCTGGTCGTGCTGGTCGAGTTGATCGGCTTTGATGGTGTGCTTGCTCGCGTCGAAACGATCCTCGAAGAAAGCGTCGCTACCTTGAGATTGAGCCATGTCGGCGTGATGGTCTTCCGTGTTTGGGGAACATCGCTACCGGACTTCAGTGCTTGCGGACGGAGGCGATGGCACCGGTCCACTCCCGGAGACCTCGCGGCCCCTCCAATTGCACCTTGAGGTTGACGAGTTCGGTGAAGTTGATGTCCTCGATGCTGACGTCCGGATACCTGCGTTTAACGTAACCCCACAGGTTGAAGTAGTTTTCATCTTTCTCGAAATCGCTCTCTTGCTGGCGTTGGGGGCCGTCGGAGGGCATAGCCAGGGCAGTGTGCATTGACAACAAATGACTGAATGTTGAAGAATCCTTTGAAGCACAGGCTCCACATCCAGCACCTCCTTGTGCGACTATGGGAACAGGACAGCGGCAAAACGGCTCGCCTCTGCCTGAAAGAACATGAAGCAAGAAATTGGCCTCGGTTCTCCAAAGTTGAAAAATCCTTGCACTTCCCCAAGTACAAAGTGAAGGTGCCGCTTGCATTCCACAGGCTTCATCCTCTATACTGCGCAACCTCGGAGTCTGAGACATTATTCCCATCATCTAGCCCACCTGAAATGCCCCACACTGCCACCACTCCTGCTCCCGACGCTGCCCCGGAAACCCGTTGTGGGTTCATCGGCCTCATCGGACGTCCCAACGTGGGGAAATCCACCCTGCTCAACCGTTTGGTCGGCCAAGCCGTTTCCATCATCACTCCCAAACCGCAAACCACCCGCAACCGTATCCGGGGCATCCGCACAGAGGAGTTGGTGCAGATGGTGTTCATTGACACCCCCGGTATCCATGAAGGCCCCAAAAAGCTCAACCAGCGCATGAACCGCTACGCGCTCGAAACGCTGGTGGGCAACGACCTCAACATCTGGCTGGTGGAACCCTTCCCGGAATCCAAAGCAGCGCTTCCCAAAAACGAGCAGGCGCTTCTGGAACAGTTCCGGGGGCGTGAATCCCACACCATCGTGCTGCTCAACAAGTGCGATGCTGCGAGCAAGGTGCAGGTGATCCGGAGCATTGACCTGCTGGGGCAAGCAGGAGCGTTCCTCGGTATCGTGCCAGGGTCAGCCCTCAAGGATCAGAACCTCGATCCCCTGCTGAGCTTGATCCGTGCGAATCTTCCAGGATCGCCGTTCTTTTTCGAGAGCGACCAGGTGACGGATGCGACCGAACGTTTTCTGGTGGCCGAATTTGTACGCGAAGCGTTGTTCCGGAGACTCAAGCAGGAAGTGCCCTACGCGACCGCCGTGCGGGTGGAGCAATTTGAGGAGTCTGAACGTCTCATCAGCATCCACTGCCAAATCTGCGTGGAGCGCGACTCGCAGAAGGGCATCATCATCGGCAAAGGCGGAGCGATGCTCAAGGAAATCGGCACCGCCGCACGGTTGCGGATGGAGCGTCTTTTGGGCCGCAAGGTGTTTTTGGGCCTGCATGTCAAGGTGGTGCGTCGCTGGACCGACGATGCGTTTCACCTGCGTCAGTTGGGCTACGAATAGGGGGAACGTGCGAACGTGGCAAAAGGTGGGTCTTGGGGCAGGGAGTGTGGGGAGCGTGGTGGTGGCTGTGTTCTCCTTGGAACTCGCCGGAGGACTGGCCTCCTTGCTAGCTGCGTTTTGGGGGATTATGGTGATTTTGAAGCGCAACGTTTCTCTGAGAGACACAGCCGCACAGAATCCGGCAGTCACCGAGGCGCTGGATCCACAAGCGTTCCGACGCTTCCAAAAAGTTTTCAAGCAAGAGGGCACCGGAACACCTCCCCCGGAAACGGAAGCCACCGTGATCGGCTCGTTACGGTTGCGCCCTTCCGGTTCGGAAACGCCTGCTGTTGTACCAGATTACGATCCGGAGAACTCGGAATTTTCCGGGGTGCTTGCAGAAGAGGAGCAGGTTTCCGTGTCCGTGAGTCAACAAGGCCGCAGCAAAGCAGAGCGTTCACGTCCGCTCCCGCATCCGTACCAAGCCGCCGCCCGCAAACCTCCCGAAAAACCCAAAACTCCGACCACCGAACCTGCGGAAGAGACTCAGCAAAAACTCGTGACGCTCCTGTCGGCTCCGGCCTCGCAAGACCAACCGCCCGCAGAAAATCAAACGAGTGAACCGGAAGGTGCGAATCTGGAGCAATTTTTGGATGCCGACCTGCCAAGCTTCCCACAACCCCCGGAAGCCACGAATTCCCCCACCCAGTATCGTGACGGGGAAAGCATTGCGGAGAACCTTCAGGAAAACTATGGAGAGTGGTATCTGGACGATTTGGGTGCACAGCTTGCCGAATCCTCTGGATCCCAAGAAAAACAGGCCGAAGCCGAGGCTCTACTGGAAATGGCACACTTGGCACGGGAGGGCGAACACTGGGAAGACACACTCGCCAGCCTCAGTGCGCATTTGCAAATCCTCCGGGATTTGGGAGAGCCCCCTTCCAATCAAGCCCTGCAACTGCACGCGCAAGCCGCATTGCAGACCGGGGCGGTTTCAGCAGCCCTGAATTCGCTTGGGCAGGTTTGGGGCAACCTCGCCCCTCCAGAGCGAGAGGAGTATGCGGAGGTGGTATTGGAGTTGACGCGAAACTTGGTGCGCGAACAGCAGGATGAGCAGGCCTTGCCACACCTTCAGGCCTTGGAATCGCACTTTCAGAAAAATAAGGATACTGCACGGCTGGACATGCTGTACGATCTGCTGGAGCAGGTTTACGAGCGTGGAGGCGATCCCCTCTTGCTGGTGGTCGCCTACAAACAGCATCTGGAGGTGAAGCGGACGCTGGACGACCATCCGGGACAGGGGCGGCTGCTGGATTTACTGGGAACCCACTACTACCAGCAGGGGGATCGGTCCGCATCTCGTCAGTATTATGAGGATCAACTCAGGCTGAAAAGCCCGTAGTTTTGGTGCAGAGCAAGGCTCCGGAGGTTCAGTAGGTGCAGCCTTGCGGGGGAGCGGTTCTGAGCGAGAAACCGTTGTTGATCGCCTCGAATTGCAATTCGGCCAGCAGTCGACACCCCCGGATGCGGCGCTCCCGGACCACATAGTACTCGTTGATACGTGGAGAGGTGTCCGACTCCAGCGCGGCGAAGACGTGGATTGCGTCCACAGTGTTCGTCTCGGCAAGGGTCAGGTAGCGTGGTTGGCGACTGCGGCGCCAACTCTCAAAATAGGTCAGCCCCCAGCCCATCTGCCGGTCACCGTTGGTGAGGCGACTGATGAAAGAGGAGATCGGAAACTCCGGATCGGGGTTGCTGCACCCCATCCAGAGCGCGATCATCACAAGGAGAAAATTAAATCGAAATCGCATGTTCAAAATCCTTCTAGCTTCCGTATCGGCATGTTATGAAAAATCTTGAGTGGAATTGTTCATTTCGGAATGGCCATGGGACGTGGTCAGGTTCAGGCTGGAGACTTGGTGGAATTCTTGCAAAAGTCTGAAGAATTATGGTTCACCACCCTTTGGTCAACACGAGGCTTTTGATGCACACACCTGAAAACCCCGCAATTCCTGCCCTCCGGAGGAAGCGATGCGGCTGCTGAACCCGAAACAAATCTGGGCCGTTGGCGGCGGCAAAGGGGGCGTCGGCAAGAGTTTCATCACGGGCAACCTCGGAGCCATGCTCGCCCAGCGCGGCTACCGTGTGGTGCTGGTCGATATGGATCTCGGCGGCGCCAATCTCCACACTTGGCTAGGGGTCAACAACCCAGATCGTGGGGTTTCTGAATTTGTGGGGCATTTTGTCGAGAACGTGGACCAACTCCTCATTCCCACAGGCATCAACAACCTCAGCCTCATCAGCGGTGCCCGGGACGGCATGGAAATCGCCAACCTTAAGCACACGCAGAAACTGCGCTTCCTGCGAGCGCTCCAGCGACTGGAGGCCGACTGTGTGCTGCTCGACCTCGGAGCCGGCACGGCTTACAACACCATCGATTTCTTCCTGCTCGCCGATACTCACCTGCTGATCGTGGTTCCGGAGCCAACGTCCATCGAAAACGCCTACCGCTTCATCAAGAATTCCTTCTACCGGAAACTGCGCTCAGACAGCAGCGAGCAAGGATTCCGGAATGCGGTCGAACAGCTTCTGCTCTCGAACAACCCGCAGGGCATCCGCACCCCCAAGGACTTGATCAACTACATGCGTCGTCAAGGGGGGGAACTCGGACGCTTCATCGAGCGGCAAGTGGAGGAGTTCCAGCCTAAACTGATCCTCAATCAGGTGCGCAGCGCGCAGGACATGCGCATTGGCTCGGCGATGGAAAGCGCCTGCTTCAAGTACTTTGGCATCCGTCTCAAGTTTTTAGGACACATCGAACACGAGGATGCGGTGTGGCACTCAGTGCTGCAACGCCGCCCTTTGGTGATGGACCAACCCAACTCTGGAGTCTCCAAACGCCTTTCCGTCATTTGTAGTGCCATCCTCCAGCAGCGCTCCCAACGCCCCCGCACCGTGGAGCACACCTTGGCTGGCGAACCATGACCGGACTCGATATAGCCCGTTCGCTTGATCCAACCGCTCTGCCTGAGACGCATTACTCGGTGTTGGGGATCGAGCCCACGGCAGCTCCAGAGCAGGTTCAGGATGCCTACGAACAGAGCATCGAGGAAATCCAGGCCGAATCACTGGCGGCGTACTCACTGATTGTTGCCGAAGAAGTGGAGCGCCAACTCCAGCGGGTTAGCCGCGCCTACATGGAACTGATCAACCCGCACACCCGCAACGAGTATGATCAGGAATTGCTGACGAAAGCCACCACTGTTGCCGAACCGGAACCTCCAGAGCCGGAATCGGCAAAGGTGGTTCCCTCTGAAAAAATGAGCCACCGCAGAGAACCCAGTTCCAAGGTGGTGTTTCTCAACACTGCCAACCGCTTTTTTGGCCCCCCTCAGCAAGGAATCGCCAAACCCGACTCCTCGATGTCCGCAGTTCCAACGCTCACCTCGGCAGACAACAGTTCCGCATTTGTTGGACAAGTGCATCAGCGTCACTCAACCTACCAAAAACTCAATGCCAAGGTGGACTCAGCGCGCAAGCGGGTTCAAGTGTATCTGGAACACCGGGAAGCGGAAGGCATTCCCCTCCATTTCGACGGCCCCACCCTGCGGGACATCCGCAATCTGGCGGAGGTGACGTTTGAGGAACTCACCGCCGTGACCTGTGTGCGGCAAGTCTATTTAGAAGCGTTGGAGTCCGAAAACTATGAGGCGTTACCTGCCGAAATCTACCTCAAGGGCTACCTCAGTAGCTACGCAAGGGCATTGGAGCTTCCGGAGCCTCGTGTCCAGGAGGAGTACCTGAGCCGCTATCGTGCCAAGAAAAAACAGCGCTGAGGAAAACCGGAGTTGGAAATAAGCCGGGTTCTGTCTCCGGGGAAGCCCCGGATCGTGATCATTTCTCTGGGACGGACTGTTACCAGCCGCCTCTAGCATCCTACCCAACCGCCGGACGGGCCGCCCGAATGCGGTTCTACATGGACTTGCAGCAAGTGGGGTTTACACTGCCACCGCTGTCACCAGCAGCGCGGTAGGCTCTTACCCTACCTTTTCACCCTTACCTGTGCCCCAAGGGGCCATCGGCGGTGTCTTTTCTGTTGCACTTTCCGTCGGCTCACGCCGCCTGGCCGTTAGCCAGCACCCTGCCCTGCGCTGCCCGGACTTTCCTCCCGCCTTGCGGCGAGCGATCACGCTTCCAACTCCAGAATCCTCAGTTTAACCCAGTCTTGGGAAAAACCGTAGCGAATTGTGGCAAGGAGGGATGGACCGGCTTCCTTGCCTTCCAGAACCAGCTTGCGTCTCACAGGCAGATTTGGTCTGCTGTTTCCAGTTCTCTCGTTTGCAACTCTTGGAGACTCCTGTTGCGTCGCCTGCTCCTGCTCGTCCTCTTGCTGCTCTCGCCCGCATTGCTAGCCGCGGTCGAAACCGCCCTGCGCATTTCCGACCGCGAGATCATTGAAGGGCTTGCGGACATCAAGGGTGACATCAAGCGTCTCGATGCCGAGATCAAGGCAATCCGTGTTGAACTTCGCACCGAAATCAGGGGGGCGCTCCGAGTTCTGCATTGAGTTCCAGCGCATGAACGAGCAATTTGATCGGTTTTGGAACCTGATGCTGGTGATCGTCGCAGGCATCATGGGACTGATCGGCTTCGTCATCTGGGACCGCAAGACCGCCCTGCGTCCCTTGGAACGGCGAGTCGCACTGCTGGAGGAACAGCGTGACACAGATCCGCAAATCACCCGTGTAGTCAGCGCCCTCCGGGAGTATGCCCAAAGCAATGACCAGTTCGCCGATGCCTTGCGCCGCTCTTCGCTGCTTTAGCCTGACTGCTTCCGCATTGTAATTCCTTGACTCCGGCGATGACTCCGGCGGTTACCACTTCATTTCACTTTCTCAGACCTCGATTTTTAATGAACAACGAATCTCTGCGCAATCTCGCCATCATCGCCCACGTTGACCACGGCAAAACCACCCTTGTTGATCAAATGTTCCGGCAGAGCGGACTCTTCCGGGAGAATCAGGAGATGGAGGAGCGGGTGATGGATCGTATGGATTTGGAGCGTGAGCGTGGCATCACAATTGCGGCGAAGAACTGTGCGATCGAGTGGCACGGCATCAAAATCAACATCCTCGACACTCCTGGACACGCCGATTTTGGCGGTGAGGTGGAACGCGCCCTGATGATGGTGGATGGCGCGATCCTGCTTGTGGATGCCTCCGAAGGACCGTTGCCGCAAACACGGTTTGTGCTCCGCAAGGCTCTCGAACACGGACTCCGGATCATTGTCGTCATCAACAAGATTGATCGACACGATGCCCGCGCCGAGGAGGTGCTGGACGAAATCTATGACCTCTTCATTGACCTTGACGCGAGCGATGAACAGATTGATTTTCCGGTGCTGTACGCCAACGGACGTGCCGGCATCGCCCAGCTTGCCTTGCAGGATTCCGGGACGGATTTGAACCCGCTGATGGATTGCATCGTTGAGCACTTGCCCGCGCCCATTCACGATCCAGAGGAACCGTTCCAAATGATCGTCACCGACCTCAGTTATTCCGATTACCTCGGACGGTTGGCAATCGGACGCATCGCGCATGGCGTTCTCAAGCGCAACGAACCCTTGGTGTGTCTCGGCGAATCCGGAGTGCCAAAATCGCTGCGGGCCTCCAAGCTTCAGGTGTATGAGGGCATCGGCATGGTGGAACAGGAAGAGGTTTTGCCCGGCGACATTCTGGTGCTTGCCGGCATTGAGGACGTTCACATCGGGGATACCATCTGCACCCGCGAGCAGCCCAAGGCGCTCAAGCGCATCACTGTGGATGAACCAACGGTGGCCATGCTCTTCGGCCCCAACACTTCACCGCTCTCCGGACAGGAGGGCAAGCTGGTGCAGTCCACGCGCATCCGGGATCGCCTCAAGCTCGAAACCTTGCGCAATGTTTCCCTGCAAATGGAGGAAGCCCCCGGCGAGGCGTTTTTGGTGAAGGGGCGTGGGGAATTGCAAATGGCCATCCTCATCGAGGTCATGCGGCGCGAGGGTTTCGAATTGACCGTGGGGCGTCCGGAGGTGATTTTCCGCGAGGAGGAGGGCAAGCGACTGGAGCCGATCGAGGACATCTTCATTGACTGCGAGGAGCAGTTTCTGGGCATCATCTCGGAAAAGCTCTCGTTCCGGAAGGGTAAGATGGTCAACCTCGTCAACCACGGCTCCGGACGGGTACGCGTACAGTTCCATGTTCCCACGCGGGGGCTAATCGGCTACCGCTCCGAATTCCTCACGGACACACGCGGCACCGGCATCCTCAACGCCTACCTACTCGGCTATGAATCCTTCCGGGGTGATTTCCTCACACCCGATCGAAGCGGCGGGGCCGTGGCCTACGCGCTCTTCAACCTTGAACCGCGTGGGCGCATGTTCATCACACCCGGCACCAAGGTTTATCAGGGCATGGTCATCGGCGAACACAACCGCGACAACGACCTCAACGTCAACCCGTGCAAGGAAAAGAAGCTCACCAATGTGCGGGCTTCCGGAAAGGATGATCATGTGCAACTCACACCCATCCTGCCACTCACGCTGGAGCAAGCCATCGAATTCCTCGCCGAAGACGAATGCTTAGAGGTCACGCCCCAATCCGCCCGTCTGCGCAAAACCCACCTCGTTATCCAAGACCGCGAACGCCACGCCAAGCAAAAGAAGGGCTGAGAACACCACGTTTTTAAAAATATCTTGACGTTCTGGCAGGAGCAATAGACTTTGTCAAAATGTCCGGCTAGTAGCGATCATAGGTTGAAATTGATAGGTTTCTTGCCGGCTCACCGGATTTTTATGTTCCACAGAACGCGGACGGCAGTTTCAAAAGATACAAGTCCGCTGCGGAAGCAATGGGCGACACTCTTGAGGTGATGAAAACTCTACAACCGACACATGTCGTTTTCAACGGCGCGGTGGGAGCCTTGACGGGGGATAATGCGTTGACTGCGAAAGTTGGCGGAAAGTCATCTTTATCCATTCACAGGCCAATCGCGATTCCCGTCCTCACCTGATCGGTGGTCACGGTGATTTGGTCTGGAACGGTGGTTCATTCAGCGATACTCCCGGCACGAACTACGAAACTTGGTTTGTTCCCGGTGGTTCTGCGGTTGCAGCGCTGCATGAGTTTGTGCCGCCAGGCATTTTTGTTTATCTGAGTCACAACCTCATTGAGGCCGTGATGATGGGGGCGGCATCTCATGTTGTGGTTGAAGGCGAATGGAACAACGACCTAATGGAGCAAGTTGCCAAGCCGCACAGCATGTAAAAATCAACCTGCACTCGCGCCGGAGCAATTCACTTCTCTAGGCCCGCTCGCCATTCCTGGTAGTTCAGGTAAACGGTGGCACCAAGGGTGGCAAAGGGTTCCGGGGGCAAGCGGGTGGGGGGGGCTTCGTTGAGGTGATCCTCAATGTAGGAGTTCTGGACTCCAGAGGCGTACTCCGCCGCCAAAATTCCGGCGAGTGTGCCTTTGGAGACACCCAATCCGTTTTGGCAACAGGCGGCAAACAAGCCATCCTCAAGCTCACCAAACACCGGGACTCCGTTCCAACTCAAGCACAAGCGTCCACCCCAGCGGTGTTCCAGTTCCACATCCTTGAGCATCGGGAAGCGGCGCTGGAAACTGCGGGTGTGGTCTCGCACTGCCCGTCGGACGTCGCGGTCGCTGGCTTCCATGGTTGCATTGAAGTGGAACTTGTTGCGCATCAGGATGCGATGCCCCCCCACTCCAGAAATCTTGCGGACCGAGGAGCCAAACGGATTGGCCGGGGCCACGCCCCAACTTGGTTCCCCGCCAAGTTTGCGGACTTCCTCTACGCTGAGGGCGCGGGTCATCGAGGCGTAGAGAAAAATGTGCATCAACCGCTGCTTGAGGAAGCCAAAACTTTGCAGATGTCCGTTGACGCTGAGAATCACCTTGGACGCGGACACCGACCCCTGTGGAGTGCAAACTTTCCAGACACCATCCGCACGCTCCATCGCAATCACCGGGGAGTTTTCATAAATATCCACCGTCCGGGAAAGCCCTGCCGCGAACCCCCGCACATACGCCGCTGCTTGAATCGTAACCGTTTTGGGAGTGAGCAAGCCACTCAGGTAATACTCGCTTCCGGTGATACGTTGCATGTCCGCCGCATCCAACCAAGTGGACTCTTCCCCCATTGCTTTGAGATGCTCGACGTACTCCCGGTTATGCTGATCTCCGGATGCGCTGGCCGCCGCATTGATTTTTCCGCAAGGATTGAAGACCTCCTGTGAAAAGCCGTAGTCCTCGGCAACTTCAGCGGCAAAGGCAATGGCGTAGCGATTTTTTTGGGTTTGCCGGATGTCCTGCTGCACCGCTCCGGCATAGCTGTCGGTGCTGATGTCGTGGGGCAGGTCGATCATGAAACCGGAATTGCGTCCGGAACTGCCTTCGCCGATGCGGATGGAGTCCAGCAAGACGATACGTTCCTGCTCCCGGAGTTGCTGAAGCCGCCGCGCCGCAGACAACCCCGCAAACCCTCCGCCAATCACCAGCCAGTCGGCAGTGAGGGCTTGCTCCAAAATCCGAGGCGGCTCCGGTTCTGGCAGAATTGCGTACCAGCCGGAAACTCCCGGATTGCCGTGGCGGGTGTTGCTGATCTCAAGCTTCAGCGACATTGCTGCTTTCCGGATTCGTGGCCATAGGGAAATCGGCGTGGTCAGGTTTGGGCCTCCCTCAATTGCCCGCAAGGATTTCGGAAATTTCCGCTTGTAAGGTGTTGATCACTTGTTCCAACTCGCTTTTTTCCTCAGGAGTCAACGCTTGTAGCGGAAGGCGGGGGGGGCCGGCTCGCAACCCGGTGAGTTCGCAACCGTACTTGACGCTCTGCACAAACTTTCCGCCCTGCTCCAAGACACGCATCAGGGGCATCAACGCCAACATGAGGCGCCGCCCCTTGGTGTAATCGCCTTCGAGAACACAGGCTTCATAGAGGGCGTTGTGTTCTTTCGGCAGAAAATTGGAGCCAGCACAAACCCAGCACCTCGCCCCCCACGCAAAGAACTCCAGCGCCTGATCATCCATGCCGCAGCACAGTCCGATGTTGGGATAGTCCCGTGCGAGCAAGTGAACGCGGTTGATGTCCCCGGAGCTTTCCTTGATGCCGCAAAAATTCTTTGAACGCCCCACCCGTTCCAAATACTCCTCGCCCATCTGGGTTCCAGTGCGTCCGGGATAGTTGTAGAGCATGATCGGCAGGTTGACAGCTTGATCGATCTGAAGCGCGTGCATGGCGTTTTCCAAATCGGTCGGCACCGCATACGGCGGAGAATTGACCAACAGGAAGTCTGCTCCGGCCTGCTTGGCCGCTTTGGCGAGCATCACGGCTTCCTCGGTGCGTGTGGCTCCCGTTCCCACCATCAGCAGGGTGCGCTGGTTGATGACCTCGCGGGCGAAGTTCATCAGTTCAATGCGTTCCTCGTTGGTTTGGGCGTAATACTCCCCGGTCGAGCCGCCCACCACAATGCAGTGGACCCCGGAACTAATCAGAAACTCCGCGACCTCCGCAAATGCCTCCTTGTCAATGGCACCGTCTGCGGAATGTGGTGTGATGATCGGTGTGTAGATTCCTTCAAATTGCATGGGTCTCCTTAGTTTTCGTTATGAAATTTTTTTGAGCGGGTTCATTCCCCACTGGATATCCTCCAAGACCGCTTGGCACTGATGTTCCGCTAGCTCAACCCAATCAATCCCTGATGGTCTCGCAAGAAGTCCTCTGAGGTGATAAATTAGTCGATTTCTTGGGTCTCTCAACCATTCGAGACACCCTTTTCGTTCAACCTGCGGCGTTCTGAGTATCCGAATTTTTTCAGAAGTCGGTGCCTCAATTGCAGCTTCTCGGGTAACTTCGCCTTTGAGGTAGCTCCCTAAAACAGGCTCCCTCCAGAGTCGCTTGAGTCCCACCTGAAAGGCTTGGGCTATGATTTCTGGCTCGGATTGCTGTGTCTCTTGGACTATTTTTTCTAGAAATCTAGAGATTTGAGGCATCGTCTTTTCCTTGTAGATTAAGTTTCATGCGATCTAATCGCTCAAGGTTGAGCAGAAAGCCCGATGGAGCTTAAGTGCCGATGGAGAGCCAAGACCGAGCCTCCGGAAACACCCAACTGCGACCGCTAGGACAGATTCCTGTTCAGTGGTACTGTTTTAGCATTTTCAGTAGGCTTCATTCAAGCCCTGATCCTCCGGGATTTCCCATTCGCGCCGGGCGATGTAGTCCAGCAGTTCCTCGTTTTTGGCCTCGTCCAGTTTGGGTTCCTCGTAGTCTCGTAGCAGTTTTTTGGCGTGTTCCAACGCACGTTCCGTGATCTCTTGCGAGCCTTCCGCTTTCCACTGTTCGATGGAGTTGTTGTCGAAGAGTTGGGGCATGAAGAAGGCGCGTTCAAAGTTTTCGAGCGTATGCGGATGGCCAAGGTAGTGTCCACCGGGGCCGATGTCGCGGATGGCGGCAAGGGCTTCGTCAAAGTCATCCCAGCGTGGGCCTTCGGTCATGCGGTAGCCCATCGCGCACTGTTCGGCATCAACCACGAATTTGGCAATCGAACAGTGCATCCCGGCCTCGTTCCAGCCCGCAGAATGCCAGAGGTAGTGCGCTCCGGAGAGCAGCACCGCCATCATCGTCGAGGCGCTTTCATAGCCTGCTTGCGCGTCAAAGGTCTTGGCGCCGCCCAGCGTGTTGGAGGTGCGCCACGGCACCTTGTAGAACCGTGCCAGCTGCCCGATCATGAAGTTCATCAGCGAGATTTCCGGAGTCCCCGCCATTGGTGCGCCGGACTGCATGGAGACGGTCGAGAGGTAGTGTCCGTAAATCGCGGGGGTGCCCTTGCGCACCACCTGCGTGTAGGCGAAGGCTGAAAGCGCCTCGGCGTTGAGTTGCACCACTGCCGGAACCACGGAAGCCGGGGTGTTGGCCCCACCCAGCACAAACGGAGAGCAGAGCACAGGTTGGTTTCGTCGTCCAAACGCCCGCAGGGCGCCGAGCATGGTCGCGTCCCAGACCAGCGGCGAGTTGCCGTTGATGTTGCCCGTCACCACCGGATGTTCTTCCATGAAATCCGCCCCGAACAGAATCGCGCAGAGGTCTAGCACGTCCTCGGCGTTCTTCCCGGAAGTCGTCATGCCCATGAAGGTCTTGTCCGAGTGCTTCATGGAGGAGTAGGTGATGCGCAGGTGTCGGTGCGGCACGGGATGATCCATCGGCTCCACAATGTGATGTGCGGAGGAATGGATCGCGGGGAGCATCTGGCAGAGCTTGTGGAAGATGCCCAAATCCTCAAGGGTCGGATAACGCCGGACATCGTCAAGATCGCGCAGGTAGGGCGCTCCGGTCATGGGCACGAAGATCGAGTTCGGCCCACCCAGCTCAACGGTCTTCTCCTGATCGCGGGCCTGAAGCGTGATGGTGGCAGGAATGCTGGAAATCAGTTCCCGGATGTGCCCCCGGTCGAAGTACACGCGCTCGCCATCGACTCGGACTCCGGCTTTTCTCCAGTCTTCCAGCGCGATGGGGTCCCGGAAGACCACGCCGACCTCTTCAAGAATGCGCATGGACTCGTGGTCAATGCGCTCGATCTGCTGTTGATCCAGCGGTTCGACAATCGGCAGGTTGCGGGAGAGGTGCCCCAGCATGGGGTCTCGGCGCTCGGCGCTGGAGCGGCGGCGGGCTTGACTGCCCCCGCGCTTGCGTGGACGGGATGCGCTCATGATCAAGTCCTTAGCGATTGGAAAGGTTTCGGCAAATGGAAGAACCACCCAGCCCCGTTGTCTTCTGCAAAAGTTACTGCAAAATGATGAGGGATCTTGTTGATTTTCTCCAGCTCTCAAGCTACGCTTTCCTCAATGTTACCAACCGGCCCCTCCAATGCCCACTCACCTGATTCCCACAGGAGTCACCCATGTTGTTGAATCTGCAATCCCTGCCTTACGAACTCAATCCGGAAATCCGCTCGCGGGCGGCGATCGGGTTGCTCACGCTGGCGACCGATCAGGTGATCGAGCACGAGTTCCGGCTGCTGCTCAATCTCCCCGGTGTGGCAACCTACGGCGCTCGGCTGGCGAACGAGGCGACAATCACGCCGGAAACCCTGCGGGCGATGCGGGACAAACTCGCCGATTGCGCAAACGTGATTCTGCCCGGCATGTCGTTGGACGTGATCGGCTACGGCTGCACTTCCGGATCACTCTACATCGGAGAGGACGAGGTGAAGCGTTGTATCCGTTCGGTGCGTCCGGAGGCGAAAACCACTAACCCGGTCACAGCAGCGCTGGCGGCATTTGCCGCCCTGAACACCCGCAGTTTCGCACTGCTCACGCCCTACCGCGATGAGATCAATCAGGAACTGCGGAATTTCTTTGAATCGAAAGGGTTTGCAGTGCCTGTGATGGGATCATTCAACGAGGAGGATGACAACAAGGTCGGACAGATGACCCCGGAGTGCATCGGACAGGCGGTGCTGAAACTAGGAAAGCACGAAGCGGTGGACGCGGTGTTTGTCTCCTGCACCAACCTGCGCATCGCTGCCGAAGTGCAACGCTTGGAAGTCGCATTGGGCAAGCCGATCACCTCCAGCAACCACGCCCTCGCGTGGCACTGCCTGCGGCTTGCAGGGGTCAACGATGCCCTGCCGCAGTTCGGGCAGCTTTACACGGTCTGATTGAACGGAACCGATGGGACTTTTACACCAAGTGGCAGGCCACCCGGTGTCCGGATTCAACGGCACGCAGGGCGGGGGTCTCAGTCCCACAGTGTTCTTCTGCGAGCGGACAGCGGGAGGCGAAGCGGCATCCCGGAGGCGGGTCCACCGGACTCGGTGGCTCGCCCATGATGTTGGTCTGCCGGTCGCGTTGGCGGTTGGGATCCGCCGAGGGCACCGAGGCAAGCAAGCCCTTGGTGTAGGGATGCAGGGGGTTCTGGAAGAGCGAAATCCGGTCGGTTTGCTCCACAATCTGTCCGGCGTACATGACCGCGATCTCGTCGCACATGTGCTGGACGACCCCGAGGTCGTGGGAGATGAAGAGGTAGGTCAGCCCCATCTCCTGCTGAAGCCGCCGGAGCAGGTTGAGGATTTGCGCCTGCACCGCAACATCGAGTGCAGAAACCGGCTCGTCACAGATCAACAAATCCGGATGCGAGGCCAAGGCGCGGGCGATGCCAAGGCGTTGGCGCTGCCCTCCGGAAAACTGGTGTGGGAACAGTCGCTCCTGCTCCAAACTCAAGCCCACCTGCCCAAACAACTCGGTGACACGCTGACTGCGTTCGGCAAGGGTGCCGACCTTGAGACGATCCAAGGCTTCCCGGACAATTCTCCCGGCCCGTAGCCTTGGGTTCAGCGCAGAGTAAGGGTCTTGAAAAACAAACTGCATGTGCTGTCGCTGACTCCGGAGGGCTTCCCCTTCCAGCCCCAACACTTCGGTTCCCTTGATTTTCACCGAACCACCGTTGGCCGCAACCAACCGCGCAATCGCCAAGCCCGTCGTTGTTTTTCCTGAACCCGATTCTCCCACCAAGCCCAGTGTCCTGCCGCGTTCAATCGTGAAAGAAATTCCGTCCACCGCGTGCACATGGCTGGGCCTCTCAAAGAGGTGCTTGCGCTTCATCCGGAAACGCACTTCCAAGTCGTTGACCTCAAGAACAGTGGCTGCGGTGGTCATGGCAAAGCACGCTCGGCGTTCAGGTTTTCCACCCAGCAGGCGGCGAGGTGTCCGTGCGCTCGTTCTCCGTCCACGGGCCGCTCGTTGCGGCAGTGTTCCTCGACAAACTTGCAGCGCGGCGCGAACAGGCATGCGTTGCGCCCGAAATGCTGCATGGGCGGAACCATGCCCGGAATCTCCAGCAGGTCGTGCCGTTCCGGGGAGATCGTTTCCGTGAGATGCGGCACACAGGCAATCAAACCTTGCGTGTAGGGATGCTGGGGGTTGGTCAGCACTTCCCGCACCGGGCCTTCCTCCACCTTGCGCCCGGCGTACATGACCATCACGCGCTCCGCCATTTCGGCGACCGAAGCTATGTCGTGCGTGATCAGGATGATCGAGGTTCCGGTCTGCTCCCGGAGTTCCTGAAGCAGTTCGAAGATGTGCGCCTGCACGGTCACGTCCAGCGCCGTGGTCGGCTCGTCCGCAATCAGCACCTTGGGCTTGCAGGCGAGAGCAATGGCGATCATGACCCGCTGCCGCATTCCTCCGGAGAACTGGTGGGGGTAGTCGTTGACCCGTCGGTCCGGCAGTGGAATCTTGACCGCTTCCAAAAGCCGAACCGCCTGTTGCTTCGCTTCACGCTTGCTCAGTCCTTGGTGGGCGCACAGCACTTCGGCGATCTGCTCACCCACGCTGAAGACGGGGTTCAGCGAGGTCATCGGTTCCTGAAAGATCATCGAGATCTCGCTGCCTCGGATGCCCCGCATCCGTGCTTCCGAGGCCAGCACCAAGTCTTCTCCGGAGAGTCGAATCGTGCCACCCGTGACGCTGCCCTGCTCCGGCATCAGCCGCATGATCGCCAGCGAGGTCATCGTTTTCCCGCAGCCGGACTCCCCGACAATCCCCAGAATCTCTCCCGGCGCGATGCCGAAGGAAACGTCGTCAATCACCGGAATCCGCCCGAAGCGGGTCTTGAAGGTGACGGTCAGGTTCTCGACGGAGAGGATCGGGTCGGGCATCGTCGTTCAGCGCTGCCGCAGTTTGGGATTAAGCGCATCGTTCAGCCCATCACCCACCAGACTGATGGCCAGCACGGTGATGAAGATCGCCAGTCCGGGATACATGATCATGAAGCTCTCCTGCAAGATGTACTGGCGGTTGTTCCCCATGATTGCCCCCCAACTCATCACGTTGGGGTCGCTGAGTCCAAGAAAGCTGAGTCCGGCTTCAAAAAGGATCGCAGAGCCGATCATCAACGTGGCTTGCACCACAATGGGCGGCAGCGCGTTGGGCAGGATCACCTGCAAAATCAGGTAAAAATTCCGCGCACCGACCGAGCGCGCAGCGGTCACATACTCCAACTCCCGGATGCGCAAAAACTCCGCTCGCGTGATCCGGGCCACCGCCGTCCAACTGACGATGCCGATGGCGAAGGTAATGACCGGAAGCGATGCACCAAAGAGTGCAACGATGACCATTGAGAAGAGCAGAGTCGGCAGCACCTGAAAAAACTCGGTGATGCGCATCAGGATTTCTTCCACCCAGCCCCGGTAGAATCCGGACAACGCGCCGATGGTGATGCCGATGAAGACGCTGAGCAAGGCCGCGGCACAGCCCACCGCAAGGGTCGCCTTGCCGCCGTGGATGATTTGGGCCAGCAGGTCACGTCCCAGATAATCGGTTCCCAAAACGAAGCCTTCCTCTCCGGGCTGGGAGAAAGGCGCCCAGACCATTTCAAAAGGATCGGTGGTGTAAACCAGTGGGCCGATCAGCGACACCGCCACAATGACCAACAGTACGGACAGGCCCGCTACTGCCGAGTAGTTCTTGACGAACATGCGGGCAGTTTCCATCAGCGGGTGCTCCTCCCGGATGGTTTCCAATTCAGCCTTGGATTGGGCGGCAGGCTGCTCAGGCACTGGAGGTCTTGATGCGAGGGTCAATGATCCGGTACACGAGATCGGTGAGCAGGTTGGCGATCACGACCACCAGCGAGGAGAAGAAGAGGATGCCGAGAATCGTGGGGGTGTCGCGGGCGACAATGGACTGCACCGCCAGCATTCCTAGTCCCGGCCAACTGAACACCGTTTCCACCAGCACCGCGCCGGAAATGACTCCGGAAAACACCAGCCCGGCCATCGTCACCACCGGGAGCAGCGCGTTGCGCAGGGCGTGCTTGTACACGACCAAAAACTCCGAAAGCCCCTTGGCCTGGGCGGTGCGCACATAGTCCGAACCCAGCACGTCCAACATGCTCGCCCGCGCCAAACGGCTGTAGAGCGCAAGGAAGATGGAAGCGAGGGTGATGGAGGGCAGCACCAGATGGTGCAGCACGTCGAGAACGTGTGCGAATCCCTCGCGCTCCACTGAGACATCCATCAGGCCAGCAATGGGAAAGATTGGAAAGGTTGAGGAAAAGAGGATGATCAGCATGATTCCCGTCCAGAATACCGGAGCGGAGTAGCCCACCAGAGCCAGCACGGTGACGAAGTGGCTGGTGAGTCCATGGGGATTGCGGGCAGCAATCACGCCCAGTACGATCCCAACCGTAATCGCCAACACCTGTGCGCTCAGCACCAGCAGAAGCGTGGCGGGCAGGCGTTCGAGAATCAGGTCGGTAACGGAGATGTTGTAGTAGAAGGAGTAGCCCAGATCGAGGGTGGCGACCTTGGCGAGGTACTTCAGCAACTGCTGCCAGACGGGTAGGTCCAGCCCGTAGTCCTTTCGGATCGCGGCCATTATCTCCTCATCGGCACCTCCGGCATCAATGGCGATGGTGTCCGCAATGTCCCCCGGTGCAAGGTGCATTAGGCAGAAGTTCAGCACCAGCACGGCCAGTAGCAGCACTAGCCCGAAACCGACCCGCTTTATCGTGATCAAGAGAAATTGCACGACGTTTGGAGAAAAGGAGTATGGTTCTTTCAAAGACTGTAGTCTCGCGATCCCCTTTCGTGCTGAACTTGTCGGAGCATGAGCGGGGTTCGTCCTTCGACAAGCTCAGGACGAACGGAGAAACCATGAGTGCCCGCTCCCTGAGGCAACGGGCACTCGGATCATTGGCGGGTGAAACCTACTTCAGATAGACTTCATCCAGCGGAGAAGACGCCCCCCAAATGGTCTGGGGAGGATTGCCTACCTTGGTGTGGTTGTAAATGGTGTGGTAGGGGAGGGTGTGGGTCCAGTAAACCGGCAAGTCTTCGGCCAGTATTTTCTGGGCAATGGAGTAGAGTGCGATGCGTTTCTCTTGGTCGTTCTCCTTTCCAGCCAAGTCCAGCACCGAATCAACGATTGGGTTGCAGTACTGCTGGGTGTTCGACCAGATCACGCCGTTCTTGGCGTTGTTGCACAGGTAGGTGCGGTGGACACCAATCACGGGGTCGCCCCAATTGAAGACTACGTCCCACGTCATATCGAAATCCCAAGTGGAAATGCGCTTGGCCCAAGACGGGAAATCAGGAGAGGCCCGCACGGTCACGTCAATGCCGATCTTTTTGAGCTGAGGCTTGAGGTACTCGGCGAGATTTTTGACTCCCGCCCAACCGTAGTCAATGTGGAGCTTGAAGCGCATGCCGTCGCTCCCCCGCGCATAGCCCGCTTCATCAAGGATGGCATTGGCCTTGTCGAGATCAAGGTCGTAGCGAGCCACGTTTGGCTCATGGAAGACACTGTCCGGGTGAATACCAGTGTACGCTGGCTTCGAGGAGCCGAGCATGATCGCCTTGACGATGAAGTCGCGGTCCACCGCATGGGCGATGGCCTGCCGAACACGCTTGTCGCTTGTCGGCTCACGCTTGGTGTTGAACGCCAACCAGACGATCGGGCCAATCGCAGCATAGCCCTGATCGGTTGCCGTCAGGTGCGCTTCCTTCTTGGAGTAGTTGATGTCCTGCGGCAACGCTTCAAACGGTGAGATGTGAATCTCACCATTCTTGAGGCCCAAGACCCGTACGGAGCCGTCCTTGATAATACGTTGCACGATCTTGTCCAGATACGGACGACCCTTGATGAAGAAGCCGTCATAGCGCTCCAGAATGATGTGCTGATCGCGGACAAACTCCACCAGCTTGAACGGTCCGGAACCGACGACGTTCTCAGAGTTGCGCGGATGCTTCTTGGGATTCTGGCCATCTCCGTAGATGTGTTCCGGAATCACTGCACCCAACTGGGACGAGAGTGCCAGTAACAACGCAGGGTGCGGCTTGGAGAGCTTGATCACCGCCGTGTGCTTGTCCGGAGTCTCAACGTCTTTCACCGGAGCAAACATTGTCTTGAACGGATGGTGCGCCTTGATCGTCTTGATGGAAAACTGGACATCCTTGGAGGTGATCGGAACCCCATCGTGGAAGGTTGCGCCCTCCACGAGGTTGAGCGTCACCGAGAGACCGTCGTCGGCAATGCTCCAGGACTTCGCCAGATAGGGTTGCGGGTTCCAGTTCTCGTCAAAGCGCAGAGGAGTCGCAAAAAGCTGCGCGCCGGGCATTCCGGTAGCAATACCGGACTGCACCGCAGGGTTGAGGTGCCGGGGCGTTCCGCTGACACTCCAGATCAGGGTGCCACCGCGTTTTGGGGTGCCAGCCTGCACGTTGGCAACAGTTAGTGCCAGCAACACCGTTCCCAACAGGGCAATGAATTTCATCGTTCGTGATCGCATTGAAAGCCTCTTCTAAAGGATTAAAAAAAGGAGGACCCACCGAAAACGTGTAAGGCTCACGACGCTTGCGGTAACCTGACAGATTGTACTCCGGCCTCCCAGAGCAGTCAAATTCTAAGTGTAACTCCGAAAAATGTCAAAGAGTAGACCCTATCGGTAATAGAACCACCTGTGCTACCCTGGGTAGGCACGACCAACACAGGAAGCCCCAATGATCAGCCACGCCAAGATTTCC
>LWDU01032258.1_pt1 | contig 28852 bp, 19 predicted proteins | sample 727161 | NCBI WGS metagenome assembly LWDU01 (sample SAMN04566230, study PRJNA314399) | hydrothermal vent metagenome | isolation source: deep sea hydrothermal plume seawater | place: Mexico: Gulf of California, Guaymas Basin | collected 2004-07-11
AATATTTCACAAGCTTTGCAGAATCCCTACTCTGGGATTATCAAACTCTTTGGTGAGAGTGCAGAGAGATTCCAATCCACTTTCAAAGTTGATGAAGAAATCATTTTATGGATCGAGATCAAACCTTCATCGGCTAATGGCATTCCAATATTAAAAGAAATAATGAATTTCTTCGATGACTATATCTCATGGATTGCCATTGTTTTTTCATTAAGGAAAAAATCTGCTATTTGTGTCACCAATAAGAGGATATTGATATTTGAGAGAAATATGATGTTCTGGGTTCTGGAAATGAATGCAATTGTCACTGACTTAATTCCGAATCAAATGAGTGAAATTAGGGTTGAGAGAAGGCGATTCTTATTTTTTTGGAAAAGACAATATGTGTATTTGGATGGAAGGAAATTTCAAATTAAAAATGTTCCAGAACACCTTCTTTCAACCATAATAGAAAAAATTAGCAATATATTAATTTGAAGTTATGGATTTTAGAGCAATAAATTCTTTGCTTGTTAATGTTTAAACATTAGCGGGACTTTATTGAGTCGACCTATTCTTCGCCGAACTTTTCATCTCGGTAAATGGTCCGACTTGGCTTAGCAGCCATCGGCTCACCTTCGACCATGCCCGAGATTAACAAATCCAGGGCTGGAGCGTCACCTTGTAGTTGTATTTGGAAGAAAAAGCGCGACCCTTTCCTTAGTGTGTCCAAGAAAATTTCGTGATCTCTATGCAAAAATTTTGGCTCGACCTTTACAACTTTCCACTGGCCGCCTTGTGATGCTTCAAAGCGAATTCCAGCGACGTTCCAATCGCGCTCTTGTGGGTAAACACCGATGAGTAATGGCCAATTACCATCTTGACCGAGCCTAGAATCCAACCTCCAAACCGCGAGATCTATCCCACCGGTTCTATGCCTGATTTCCGGCTCCCCCCAAGTCTCTAAGGCCTGTTCCCACTCCAATGAGGACACGGCTCGCAGAGCACGGTTGAGATCTTTCTCGACCGGTTCGCCAGAATCAATTCTTTGTCGAAGCCAATCGAGACGGTTCGTCTTGAGTGCGAATTCCTTTGCGAATTTTTCTTCTCTCTTCAGATGGATAATAAAGAGTAAGAACGGCATTCCAAGCAAGAATCCGATAATCCAATAAAAGACTTGAGCGGCCTCTTTTACCGCTTGTGAAGGGGGGAACCAAGGTTCTTCACCTTCTTCTATTACCGCGGTCGTGACTATCATCCTCCAAGGAACCGATTCGGCCGCAGCATCGAGAGCCGAACTGCCATTGATATGTTCGATCAGAATGAAATGGGTACCAGGTCCGACCTCGATAGAAGCAGTTACCGATGTCATCGAATAGGTTGCTGAGGTTTCCTTTTTGATTTCCCATGTATATTGGTCCATCTCGTAAAGAGTAAGTCTGAGGTCGTAAATTCCGCCTTCGATTTCGACATTGATCAGATGAATAGAGTCGTTCCATCCGGTGACCTCATAGCGTAATACATCGCTATAATCGTAATTACCGAGAGTTAATTCACCGATATGTTGGCTGCCATCCAAGTCGATTTTCGGATATGTCGAGTTGTCTGATTGAGCGGTAAGTGGTCGTAATGATGGCGCATCGAGAGCCACCCCCGCATCGTAATGATAATCTAATTCCAAAGATGCTGACCAATGGCAATCGCATTGCCATGTGATCTCGATTGCAAAGGCTCCAGCCATTCCTCGAATACGGTCACCTTGAGTCGCATTCAATGATTCGGTAAAATTTCCTGATGCGAGTATATAGCGGTACTGAATCGGAACGATTTCTTCTTCACCGTAAAGTGATGATCGGAGGATTTCAATCGATTGGGCAGCATTAACTGCTGCGATACGTGGCACCTTTCCATATGCTTGAACATTATCAAAATCGGTCAAGCCTACTGGGCTTAACGACAACCGGCCGCTGTGAAGAGCCCAAAGGGTTGATGGGGATTGACTGGTGATTGTAACCAGAATTCTGCCATCTTCAGCGATTGGAATCAATAATTCATTTATTTGACCATAACTAGTGTTAACAATAGTGGTGATTTGCTGTTCCAAATTTGTTTCAGATGAATTGTTTTGGAAGTGGAAATTGACTTCGAGGTCGGCTGATGAAGCCATCAAAATAAAATTGATAACTTCATTTGCACTCACATTGATGGCGAATACATCTGCACTATCGTTCTCCAATCCACCGCTGAAATATTGGCCATTGCATTGTACAAAAGATTGAACGCATAGCGCGATATCGTGAGTATCGAATTGTTCTGTCGGCGCAGGGCGTAAATTAGGCATCTCTTCGTTGACCGGTAATACCGATTGGCATCTAGAACCATACGGAGTGATGATTGTAATATTTCCAGCGTTCAACTCGACCGAATAATCGCTGCCATTAGCGATGGTCGTATTATTTTCCAAGAGTTCAATATATCCTTCATCACAATTAACCCATGCAGTTCCATCGACTGCTTCGAATTGATAAGAAGCTGCTTGAGCAGCCATTGGCAGGAGCAGAATCGCGCTAATAATGCCAATGATGACTCTGCCCATGAGATGATGTGACATGCTTCTCCTGTTTCAAATCATTCAAGACCAGACCACCACCCCCCACAAAACATGGCAGGCTTAGGTCGTACCGTCAAAGCTCGCCAACGCATGGCTCGACTATGGGGATTAGGCGACCGAAATGTGCCGTCATCATGGACTCCAGGTTTGGTTTTGACTGCCGGAGAAGATGCTGATATTTCGATAGCACCATTCGAATCCAAAAGCGACGGTGGAATTCCTTCGCGTTTGACTATCTCCGGCCGGGCTGCCTTCGCACCTTGGGAATCGAGTGAGCCCGGACCGATTTTATCGGCTTCGATAGGCCACGTATTACCGCCATCATTAGAGGAAGCAGATGCAGGTGAAGTTGCACAAAAAGGTGAGTTATTAGCTCTGTCTTGGCAAGCATTGAATCACGACGCGCAATTGATGAATCCAGATTTAAACCCCCACATTGTGGTGTTGACCGATGCATTACAATTAGCAAATCGACCTGGAAAACTGGTTGAAGCAATTCAAATCATCAAGCGAAGATTTTCTGGTTCACTTTTGTGGTGTCCGGGCATCGGTGGCCCGGACAATTGTGCGGTATACTCCTATTTTGGAGTCGACCTTTTCGATATGACTCGTAGCAAGCAAGCCGAATCACACGGCGCGGTTTTGACAAATTATGGCCCAAGATTATTGGAAGATAATGAAGGTCCAAGCGACCATTGGACTACAGCCATTATGGAAACTCGCCGAGCGATAAGAGATGGTCGCTTGGCCCAATTAGCCCGATCACAATCTCTCAACAGCCCAAGGCTGGTCGAACATTTGCGCCGACACGATTTGATGATGGCAAAACAACAAGGGGTTCTTGCTCAAATCGTGAATGAAAAAACCACATTGAGAATTCATAGTGCAGATGCTCATGATGATCCGATTATTTCCGATTGGGTGAGTTATATTTCCAATGACTACCGAGGACCTGAAGAACTCGATGATGTATTGGTATTATTGCCGTGTTCGGCCCGAAAACCCTACTCGTTTTCTCGGACCCATCGCTCTTTTCGCAGAGCGATGAACCATAACGCTGCTCACGAGGTTATCGTCACATCGCCTCTTGGTTTGGTGCCAAGAGAATTGGAAGAATGCTGGCCGGCCGGCCATTACGACATTCCAGTTACCGGAGACTGGAACCGAGATGAGGTTGCTAGGGTTACTCAAATGCTAGATAGTCTCTGTGCAAATCATAATTTCCGAGTTATAATCAACCATAGCGGATTGGAATACACACACCGATCGATAGAGGTTGTCGATACTCGCCAAGGAGAACACGGCACCTCAAATTCTGCATTGGAACGATTAGGCGAAGTCGTCCTCGAACATTTGACGGTCAAACGAAGAAATGGCGAAAAAATGAATATGGATAAATTTAGGGCGGTCGCAAATTTCCATTATCTTAACGATAATTGGCTAGAAGGTTGTATCGTTAAAGGACGAATTCCACGTTGGAAACTATTCGTCGATAATGAGCAAATCGCAATGTGGGCGCCTGAGCGGGCAGGATTCTCCTTATCCAAAGCTAGTATTCCAATTCTCGACAGAGAAAACTCGCTTAAGCGAATAACACTCAAAGCCGGAATTAAGTGGAAGGGTGATGTTAATCTAACTATTTTGGAATCCTACGATAAAACAATCAAATCCGGTGAGGATTTACTGGTGATGCAAGACGCACAGTGCATCGGTTTAGCCCGGGCTCAAGCACCTGCTTGGGAGTGGGCTGGAGCGCCCGGTCGATTAGCAAAAATGCATCAACGACGTTAATCGAGCAATACCTACCACCCAAAGCGGTTAAGAATGGGGGGCAGGTCGGCAGGATGCTGGAAGGAACCAATATGGCACGTATGTACGCTGGTCGCAAGGGCAAGTCAGGCTCATCGAAGCCCCATGGTGAAACCTCTCCAGAGTGGTCTAACACCGATTCAAAGGCTATTACCGAACTCATCGTCGATCTCGGCAATGCTGGACACTCCAGCGCAGAGATTGGCACCATCCTGCGTGACCAACACGCTGTTCCTGATGTTCGCTCCGTCCTTGGAGGAAAGAGAATCGGAGCAGTTCTTGCTGCAAACGATATCGGTGGAACCTACCCAGAAGATATGATGAACTTGATGCGAAAAGCAGTCATAATCATTACCCATCTAGGATCTGGAAACCGCAAAGACTTGCACAACAAGCGTTCTCTAGAGTTGACCGAAGCAAAGATTCGCCGCCTCGCAAAGTACTACCGCAGTGAAGGCCGTTTGCCTGCTGGCTGGAAGTACAAGCGTGACCAACTTCGCTTGATGGTCGAGTGATGTTGCCCTTTTCTAAAGGCCAACTTGATGAACTAGCGCCTCTTCAGTTAATTCTACTGGGGTCGATTCGATGAATGATTTATCTCAGACATCTTTGTTTTCATCGCATCATGATGTCTACGAAGAGATTTGCATTAAGATAAAATCTTCGAAGATGATTCATCTAATGGCTAGTGCAGATTTAGAATCGATAATCGCTCTAAGTCAATTGGAAGCAGCTCTTCTGGATTGTGGGCTAGCTTATCGGCGCAGAGTTCTTCCTTCACTTCGCCATACTCCACGCGACGAGGTAACTAAATTGCCCGAAACCGAAGGGATGGTTATCTATATCGATTCATTTTCAGATAGTGTTCGAGCATTGAATTCGAATGAACTAAATATTCATATTTTACCGATTGCCATCGAGATGAAATTCGATGATTCCGATAATTCTCACCATGGTGCGATCGATTGTGTCGCAACTTGCGGCGTCCTCGCAGCAATGCTTGCCCCGCAGGGAGCAAGGGTGAGGAAACAAAGATCAATGATACTCGGTGGCTCATGGCTTCGACAATCTCTAGAAGTGAATTATGCGCCGGTAATGGCCATCATCAGAGACCATTTGGATGAAGAGGGCTCACTCGATATCCGGCCATTACCAGAGGTGCCATCACCTGCTCAAGGGATGATCCCTGGATTGAGTGATAGGATGCTCAAACGCTTGGTTAAATCATGGCCAAACATGGACATCGATCAAAGGTCTTCAGCCATCAGCGAACTGGTATTACCTGCATTGCGAGAGGATGGTCTTTCGACTGGACGCTTGGAAGAATTGGTTTGGCACCGGGCGCTGATTCCTGGTAATGATGTCGATATTGCAAGTCAATTGCATTCTGCCCGTCAAGCATGGCCAGATGATAGCGATGCTGCTAGAATTCATTCGAGTAAAATAGCTGACCAATTGATTACGACCGGCTGTTTATGATGCTCCTTGAGCAAAAATCACTCGACGATCTTTAGGATTCTACTACAGCCTTCACACGGCATGCGCATTGGCCTGATATCGCTGGCAATCGTATTACTGGTCGCACATGCTGGGCAATTGATGGAGGGATATACCATTGCTTTTTCCTTTTTCGAACCTTTCCGCCGTGGACTAGCCACCGCGGTGATCCACCAAATTATCACTGCGATACCGGCAGTAACCCCAACCTGGAATGGCGGGTATGCGAGATATAGTGCGAGGAAAATAATTGGAGCAAGCATCAATTCGAGCCAAAGGGCACTACGGCGTTTGTGCTTGGTAATCTTGAGGGACAGCCAAAATCCACCAATGACCAAGATTAGGGTGAGAACGGTCAAACTCATCGGTGCGTTGAGCGGGCTTGTGGTTGGAAGTGCTGATAACACAAAGGTCGCATCAGGCTCTAATTCAATAGAATCGATTCGAATCGATTCGCCAAATAATCCTCGGCGGTGAGTTAGGGTTAATCCATCCTCTCCTTTGATGGTCGCTCCGGTTAAACTCGACATCGAGTCGGTATCAATATCGATCACTAAGTCGAAATTTGCCCAAATTGGAATCGGTTGAACAATAATAAAATCGCTTAACAAGGTTAGCACCTGATTCTCAGCGATAACTTCCAAGGTGGTAATCGTCATCGATATAGGATGCGGTGTGACTCGTTCTTCACCGTGAAGGTTGATTTCGAAACCAATACGCTCGAATTCATTGATATCATTTCCAATCAATTCATCCAATTCCAAAGCCATGCCATCGTTCATGTAAGTGACGGCCAAATTTACCATTTGGTTTTCGAATTCGGTAATTTCGACCTGATCGATAACTCGGTTTCGCATATGTTCTTGACCGACCGAACCGGAGCGGAAAATTCTGAGGGCTTGTGACATACCTGGATCTTCATTTCCGATATTATCCATTCCCCATCGCATCCAATATGCGATTTCCTCATCCATTGTTAGAATGGTACGACGCTTGAGAGCTAATTGGCCGTCTATTCGCTCCAAGTCCATACTGACCTGAACCATCAACGGTGACCCACCGCCATCACTGCGAAGCGGTTCTTCAGTCGGATAGAATCCTCCTCCACCGCCACTCCCGTCATCGACTGTGCTGATCATGAATTCTGAAGAGCCAGATAAAACCGGAGTTCCGGCCTGAATTTGTATACTTGCTTCGATGGTGATATTTTGCTCTCCGCTTTCGGTCGCTTCCCAAGTCCATGTCAATCGCACATATTCTTGGGCTTTGGTTGCGATCGGGTCGTTGTTGAGCATGTTGTTGTTAACTTTGATTTCAAGCAAGTTAACATGAGCTGCTGCTGCTTCACCCCACGGTGAAGCGATAACCAATGATACGTGGACGTCCATTCCTTCAGTTACAGGGTCTTCGACGATCAAATCCACAAGCGGAAGATTTGCCGATATCAATGATTCATCATCGCTTCCACCCCAATAAAACGTCAGCCCAGCATCCCCTGCAGGGACGCTGAATACAACTGTTTGAGCAATTAAAGTGACCGAGAGATCGGTAGAACTTGGAATTGCTCCGGCATCTACTGAGACCGTAATTGAAAGTGTTCCTGTACCCGATGCCAAGAATGAATTGCCAGGGGCAGTAGCACCAGAATATACATTGCCTCCAATCTCTACCTCTACGGTTGCATTGATTTGGGCTCCGCCAGCATTCTTTACCTCGTAAGCAATTTCAAATGTCCAATCTTCGGTTGGATAATCTCCAGTCCAGGCGGGGTTGAGTCGCCAAGAGGCAATCTCTTGTTGCTGTGCGATTGAATCAGTAATTGTGAACTCTTCACCGCTAGTAGGCAATGATGCTTGGAATGGAGTCATACTACCTTCGGACGTGAAGTATAGATCTACTGGCCCATATTCACAGCAAACGGTCTCTGATTCTGCGGATACAGATTGAAGTGGTAAAGAAGATAAAACCAGTAGGAGGCAGAGAATGAGCGGACGTAATACTCGCATTCATTCACCCTCTCTTTTGATTGGGTGGGTTAGGCCAACTATTCAAGCCTACGGCTTGAGATGTATGTAAATTGGCTCAAAGTGCCTTTTCGAGCATAGAGCCGAGTTCTTTCTCAAACAAGCCGACCAATGCCTCACCGATCTCGTCTTGTAGGTCGTCGGGTAGGATTCTTAACCCCAATCTCGCAGCGGCTCTGCTGGCTTTTAATTCAGCATAAACAGTACGAGCTTTCGCTTGGAAATAATATGAAACTGCATCTCGCAATTCCTCTTTTAACTCTTCATCTTCATCGACCTTTGCTCGAATGTATGTTTTGAGTTCATCCTTTACCAGATCTTTAAAAACTTCGATCACCAAATCTTCAGTCGCCAGTAATTCTTTGACTTGAGCACCCAGATTACCCGACAGGAGATGTTCGATTGCCATATTCTCCACTGACAGGGCGCCTCATTTGAACCCATTGGGCGGCCACAGCATTCATTTAGTTCGGACTTTTAAGGTAAAAACATGGAATTTTCTACAATAGGAGCCGAGGATAATTTGGTGGAAGCAAAAACTAGACTCGAAAACTGTGAATGCTTGATTGTTTTTGGCAAAGAGGAGATTGTAGGGGTAATAACTTCAGATATGCTCGATGATAGCAAAACATGTGGCCAAGCGATGGAAATGGATATTTTGGTCGACCCATCAGTAGAAAAGGCTGCAAGTTGGAAACCACTTTTCATCGTTATTACCGTTGACGGTGAACCGATGGCGGTTAGTCGTGGAGCATGAGCAAGCCATCATCTTCGATGATTCCATAGCCAATTCGTTCCAATTGGACAATTGTTCCAACCGGGTGAGAATTGGTTTCTAGGATTCCTTCCACCGTGATAATTTCATCCCCTTTTGGAATTCTCAGAGTAGAGGGTGAGCCACCTGCTACCCAATGGATAACTGGACGCTTATCGCTGCGGTCGATAGACTCGATATTCCCAACCGAATCAATGTCGCACAAATCCATTAATCTAACTGGCTTGCCATAATCTTCCGCCTCGATCCAAACTCCTTGGTCGATATGATATTCTCTTTGGCCGAGATCAACTTTGGGATGGGCTGCAATAGTTCCGGTTCGTTCCAATACACCAGTCAATGTCATCGGGGTTGCTTCACGGATGAATGCCAATCGAGGGCTAGATGAATCGATGATTTTGGTATTGTGAGAATAAAGTGTTGATAGCGGCACAGCAATGTCCTTTTGGGTTAAACCTAATTCGATCCAGAACGATTCTAATGCCTTGGCCTGAATGCCTCTTCTCTTGAGAGTTCCAAGGGTTGGTAAGCGAATATCATCCCACCCAGAATAGACCCCAGCCTCAATATCTCGGCGCATTTGTGAGGTTGAAAAACCACCATATTCGTGAACTTTTACTCGACCCCAATAAATTGTTTCCGGATATTGCCAACCAAAATGGGCGTAAAGCAAGGTTTGTTTCCTTGTAGAATCCATTAAATCCTTTCCGCGAATAATATGAGTTACCCCTTGAAGGTGATCTTCGACCGCTGATTGGAAATCCAATAATGGCCACACTCGGTAAGCATCGCCAACCCTTGGATGAGGGTTGGTCTGAATTCTTGCAGCTGGCCAATCGCGCAAAGCAGGGTTTTTGAGGCTCATATCGGTTTTGACTCTAACGACAGCATCGCCAGGTTGGAATCCATTTTTGTCATTCATTTTTTGCCACTTTCCGAGATTATCGCTAATTGAATTATCTCTACAAGGACACTCGGTCATAGCAACTCTGTGAACTTTGAAATCATCGGCTGAACAAGTGCAGACATAACCGAATTCACCAGATATCATCTTGGCGATATACTCGTGGTAAACCGGGATTCGATCCGAAGCGATAATGATCCGATGTGCTGGAAACCCACAGAGCCATTCTTGTTCCTCCGGAATGATATCGTAAGCGGGCATCATTGGTGGCTTGACGGTTGTATCGGTATCATCGAAACGGAGAATTAGTTCTCCGTCGTGCTTTTTTGCATACATTCCATTAATTATCAATCCTCGGGAATGGCCAAACGAAAGCAAACCATTTGGATTCGGTGCAAATCTAAATACCGGTTTGACCCCTTCGATCACATTTGGTAAATCAGGTAAACCTTCGCGCCGGGTTTTAATCTTCTTTTCCAATAAGTGAGGAGCTTCGGCTTCGAGAATTTTTTGAATTACCTCCAAGCCATCCGAAGCGGCGAAAGCATTCGCCTTTGCAACTTCTTTTGCAACCAATGGTGCGATGAATCGACCGTGTTGACGCAATTCTGGCCTCGAAGACATAATTCTAGAAATGACTGAACCGGCTTGACCCTTGCCATCATATTGCAGTGAATTTTGTAATGATAAGTGGCGAATGAAATCGCTAACATCGGCGTCTGGGCTCCACTCCATATTGACCGTCCAGACGCCCCTCGTACATCAAAACAAGGTTTGTTGAGACGAACTTGGACGCGGCGGAACATTACCGCCCCATGCATTTTCAACTGTTTTCCAACTCCAGCGCAAACATGGATGAGGCGCTTCTCCTTCGGTTAGAATTTTAACTGCTTTTTGAGTTTTGGGATCCGAAGGATAGCCACTACCCAAATCGAAACCGACCTCTTTGGACAATTCTTGAATCAGCCGATCCCTCATCACTTTAGCGATGATGCTCGCCGCACCGACTTCAGGATAATTTGAATCGGCTTTATGCTCTGCTTCACAACTTTTCCCACTTAATTTGTTAACATTATTTGCAAATCTAGTTGCATTGACATCACAAGCATCTAACATGATTTTCCCTTCGGGCATCGATTTCAACGCTCGAGCGAATAATTCGGTTTCAAGCACATTCAAATTATAATGGTCATCAATCTCTTCAGGCGAACAGATAATCACTTTGTGAGGCATCTCTTTAATAATTTCAAAAATCTCTTCGCGTTTTTTTACGCTCAAATCCTTTGAATCTTTAACGCCGATATCAAGCAAATATTGCCGATTAACCGCTGCAAATGCACAAACGACTAGTGGACCGATTACTGGGCCTCGACCCGCCTCATCAACCCCTATGAACATGATTCACAGCCCCTATAACTCCAAATCTGTGTTCAGATCATCTAAATCAAGCATTGCTGGAACATTATCTTTTCCTTTTTTAATCGGAACCGTCCTTGATGTAATTGGAATTATATCCGTGGGCAAAGCGACATTTGCTCGGTGAGGACGACTGATATCACCCACCGAAATTTCACGGGCCAATCCATCCATCTTGGTTTTAACAACCACTCTATCATGATGGTCCAAGACCGTGTTCGCTGCACCTACCAATTGTTGGGCTAACGGTTCAGAACTAGGTTTATGGCCACCGCTAATTGCACCAAACATTCCCTTGAATGATTCAGGGCTTACCTGTGGAGAGACCGCCGGTGTTGGGACCTCTTGCTTGTTTTCTGAAAAGTTAGCCATCCAATCACCTGTTTGGTCAATCGCTTTTGCTTGAGGCTTTAATCTTGCAGATTCTTCCAAGCGAGTATTTCTATCCTTGAGCGATTTATTGATTAATAATCCACTAATCAATGCGGCTGCAAAAATCCATTTCCATGCCCAGACCGCACTCGCACCAATGGCCAAACTCGAGAAAATAGAATCGATTGCACCCCCGTCGTCCGGTTTGACTTTGGCTACCGCATCAAAAGAAGCATTGGAGGTATAGATGAATGGTTTTTCTTCATCTAATCGCGAATGAGCGGTGATATTGAGGAAAATAACCCCACTATCAATCTGATCTTGTGGGACCTGCACCCAAGCTCTGAAAGTAAAATTTTCACCACGAGGGATCTCAAACATCTCAAATGACCTAATGAATTCGGTTTCACTTTCAAATGTCGCATTTTCAGGTGGGACGAAACTCATATCGGTATAATAAGAGGTACTCATTCTCACTATTAACCCATCTTCAATATTACCATCATTTCTAACAGTCATAGTGATCTGCAATCTATTCTTACTGTCTATGCCAAATTCTGCATCTTGCCAAGTCCATTCTACATAAGGGGCGGTAAAAGTTTCGATGTTAATTCTATCTACGACAACTCCATCATCTCTAACCAATTCAATCGAAAGATTTCCTGTCGACAAACCTACAACCCCTTCGATAGTTTGAAGTGAAAGCATAATGTTTTGTTCAATTGCTCCTTTTTCCATTCCCCAAGGGCCTTCTTCAATACTTGCGGTAATTCCGTTAACATCAGTAGTTCTAAGGCTGAATGAATCCCAATAATTACCGGTATTATTTATTTGGAATGGAATTTGACAGGTTGTATTTACCGCAACAGATGTGCAAACATCAGGTTGAACCGATAATACCCCTCCTCTATTCCAGGTAATCATCGAACCGATAGATACGACAGAACCACGTTCTTGGAAACCTTGAGGACTAACTGAAAACTGTAATCTCAAATCACCGGAATTAGAGTCGGGTGCTGAGAATCCGACCTCTATAATTCGGCTTTCATTCGGCTGTAATGATTGGAATTCAAATGCATTAAAAATTGCGATTATCCAGCCGTTTGATTCAATTCGATCAGACTTTTCACCGTTTAAATTCAACTCAGCTACTAAGAATGTTGGTGTATTCCCGTTATTGCGAATCTCAACATCAAGTCGACCGTTTGCACCAGGGTCTAAACTAAGGTCTTGCTCAACCACATCGATAGTCATATTGTGCCAGGTTTGCATTTCCAAACTAAAGGACCAATTGCTCACTCTTCGGTCAATGGTTGAAACCGCTTGCAAAATAAAAGTGGGACCTGTTCCAGCCAGAGGTGCTCCATCGATAACCGCAGGAATATCGATCCAAAAATTGATGAATTCATCCTCGCCATCTAAGAGGACGGATTGAACAAAACCGTCGCCGTCTTCGTCGTCGGTAAAACCGAAATTCCAATCGGATGAACTGACGAGACTGAGATTTGCAGTATCTGAGAAGCCTGCATGATTTGAAACATTCATGGCTAATGATGTGCGGACGTTTTGCTGTACATAAAACGATGAACCGTTATTCGAACCAAATTTAAGATCCGACCAACGGGATACCAAAACCTCAACGGTATAATTTTCGCTCCAATCCGGGACCTCGATACAACTTAAACTAAACGTGAATTCTTGAGTACCAAATGGTGCGCTATTATTGACGGTCACATTGATATTCATCTCACCCAATCTACCAGAACCAACTCTTTTTCCTTGTACTGGTAATCCTTCGATTTCTAAATCTTCATCCGCAGAATCCAAATTGAGTGACAAATGTCGTTCAAACCCGACCAAATTATGCCAAGCAATTCTAAACGGGAGAGTTTCTCCCGGATGTATGACAACATCCTCTTCAATATACATATTAAAAGGGTCTTCTTCAGCGCTAACAGATATAGTTGGCATCATCAATAATGCCAGCAAGACCACTAACGCCCTTCGCATATCCCTGTTCAATTCAATCTAGCATTTCAACTAAGCCCAGTTCTGTACTAGTTTGTTAGAACAATGTGCTTAGTTGTTGAATTAATTGCTTACCTTGTGCTGAATTAGAATTAACCTCGTTTGAAACCGAATGGAAATCGAAAGTCCCTTCAGATATTTCGTTGATGAGTTCAGCTCCATTTAGCCAATCTTTGATTTGATCTTGGCTCAATATGGCCGGCATCCGATGGTGGACTTCTGAACATTCTTGATTAGCAGGAATGGTGATGATGCTGAATGTTTCCAGTCCATCGGAATTTGATTCGTGAATTCCAGCCATCCAAGTTGTCCCACCGTTTTGGCGATAAATGTACCAAGGAATTTTTCCTTGTGCTCCCTTTTTCCACTCGTACCAACCATCGGCAGGAACAACCACTCTTCGGCGTTTGAATGCGTTGCGAAACATTGGTTTTTCAGCAACGGTTTCACCTCTAGCATTGATTGGAGAAATTTTGGAATTTGTTGCCCATTCGGGTTTGAGCCCCCATTGCATTGCACGGAAGTGAGGTGCTTTGCCATCGACAATGACTGGGACCCAAGTGGTTGGTGATATATTCCACGATGGTTCGAATTCGCTCATTACTGGAAAACCAACCGCTTCGGCTAATTCCTCGATTCTAGTACCAAGTGCGAATCGTCCGCACATTTTTTCAACCTCAATGTACTGGGTCCTGAACCACTTTACCAAGTGCCTTTAAATCGAATTGAGCTCCATTCATCGGCACATTTAATTCGAATTTCATTCCGACATTTGGATCGATTTCACCGCATTGCCCAACTATATTGCCGTCGATGATAATATTTGCTGAACGTCCTTTGAGCCAGGGTCCATCCTCACAAGGCACCAAGGTCCAATCATTACAACCGAGGTCTCTCATCAATGCTTGAATTTTACCTCGAAGAGATGCGAATCCACCTCGGGCTTGGGCAACTAAGAATGCGAATTTTTCTTGGTTTTTATGGTCGATAACAACCGTGCCTAATTCGTATACGCCTTGAGGTAATTCGTGATGGCGATTTGCAGCCAATAAACGGAATAGGCCAGGGATAATATTCTGGCGCAAAATAGTATGTTCAGTAGTGATTGGATTGGTCATTCTAGTGACTTCTCCTTGTGGTTTCCAAGCCATTGAATTGAATTGGTCTTCATCATTGGAGAGGGTTAGTGACTGAATTTGCATCAGTCCCAAACCTTGGAGGGAATCGCGAATTCTTCGCCGTAAATGGCCGTCCTCTCGAGGTATAGCGGTTAGCGGCGCTTTGGGAACATCGTGTGATAAATCATCGTAACCATGGCCGATTGCAACCTCTTCTACCAGATCGATAGGATGTAAAATATCGAATCTCCAACGGGGCATCGATACCGACAAAACTCCTTTTTCCTCACCGTTGTAAATTCCACCCATGCGGGCTAATGCGGTGGTGATTTCAGAATCTTTGAATTTGTTCCCAAGAATGCTCTCGACCAATTTTCTGGTGACTTTATGAGTGACGGGTGTTCCATCTATTCGCCAAATATCGCCATTGTATCCTTTTACTCTAACCTCTTCGACCTGACCACCCATAGCGGCTAATTGTAGGCAGATCAGCATCAAGGATGCCTCACATGCTCGTTGGTCCCAGCCGGTTACATCGATGAAAATATCTCGGGTTTCGCAAGTAACAGTAGTGTGGTCACCATTGATTATCGGAGGGAAGGAAAGAACTTCATCATTAGAGTCAAGAATTACCGGCACACGCGCCATCCCAGCCAAAAGATGAGCATAATCTGCGCCTTTTGGATGGATTTCGAGGATTTCGTCGATAGTCATCGACTCGGTCATCGCAAGCGGAATGAAGGAATAATTTCTATCGACTGATACGACCTTGAATGGGGGGGCCAATTTACTTAGGTCGTGGACGCCAATCGATGCTCGGCGACGTCGACGCCCTAATGAAAAATGCAATTTTTCTTGGTGCTCCATCAAGCGTTTAATTATTCCTTCATCAACCTTGACTCCTCGTACTACCGCAGCTAGAACAACCGGTCTAATCGATTCTAAATCCTCTGAAACTGTGACCGAAATGGTCCCCGGTCCAACAGCAAGGTGTGGCATTGGAGGTGAGTCGTGTAAAAAAGGCAACATCGAATGGACGAGAGTTTCACCACTAAGCATATCAGGACGGTCGGGAAAAATTTCGATTTCAAGTGTCTCTTCATCACACGAATCGATGTCGCAACCGATTAGAGGGAGTCTATTAGCCAAATCTTCGATGTTGTGAACCCGGCCTCTATTCTCGACTAGAGTCCTGAGCAATGATTGTTCAACGCTGATGGTCGGCATCATGATCACCTTGCGAACCAATGTGGCATTGGGCGGTCATATCCCGCTAAGCGCAATCCGCTGACCGCAGCGGTATCTTGGTCACAAGCTCGCAAATTTGATCGGGTCATCTGGTCGATTGAAGCTAATCCTAATCGATTTAAATGAGCTGATAATCCAGAGGATAGCCGATTGAGCCAGCCTTCGACGTCTGAGTCTGGTGGGTGAGAAATCGCGAAGGAAATATTGCTAGCAGATAATATTGCCAAGTCTTCACTTGTCGCAGACCATGGTAACATAATCGCGGATTTGGTATTATTAAGCGATAAAGAAGCACTCCTACCTACCATCGGCAAGCAAGCGGCTGCGCTGATGCCGCTGCCATCATCGATTATGCTAACTGCAGCATCGATTCGATGATGTTCAGCGTGAGCATGTAGCTTGGCAGTTCGGTTAACCCCTTGTAACATCAAGGTTTTTGCTTCCGGTCCAGCAATGGCTCCAAGACAAACCAACAAACCGTCGATCGCCGCTCCATCAAGGTGAGGTAAGGAGTCTAAGTCTAGGGCAAAACCAGCAGAATTTGTGAGCAGTTTTGGCGCATCAACAATATTATCTCGGCCGATTAAAACGATATCGACTTCCCTAGGTTTTGATTCGACCATGCATGGATGGAATATTTCGGTAGTGGCTCCACTAGGGATAAACGGCAAAATTGGGATTGGAAGAGCGAGGGTGAATTTATCGCCGATAAGGCGAACCATATCACAGGTAGAGTGCACAGGCTCGTGTTCTTGTTCTCCAGGTACTATTGCAATTCCCGAAAAGTCTTCACGGCAACTTGCCATCACTCCTTCGCTTATACTGCCATCACTGACCAAGCAGACCGCGTCGCTTGGAACGTGAAGGTCTGGTTCTGACAGTAATTTATTGATTGAATCGACCTCTTTCTTGTCCAAAGGTCTCAAGGTGACTCCGGGTGGAGTTGCTGGACAGCGTCCATTGATTATGATTTTTCCACCGGTCATTCCGGCGCCAGGGTCAGGTCCAACATCACCATGAACAATTATGTCTCCGCCGCTCATACCGCCGCCTATTCTCGAACCAGCATCGCCTCGAATAATGAGTAATCCACCGCTCATTGTAGCACCGGCATCGTGGCCAACCCCGTCTAAAACGGTTATTCTGCCACTTCTCATCGCATATCCTACATTCGCTCCAGCTTCGCGCTCGCATGTGATTACATTCCCATCGTTTGCAGCGCCTAAAAATGATTCACAAGTACCTTGGTGAGTAAATGTACCACCTTGACCAAAAGCTGCAGTAAATGGGCCGAGGTAACCAAGAGATCTGATTCTTGATCCTTTTGGCAAAATCGGACATAGTCCTAATTCGCCTTGTTTCGGAACCGCTTCACCACTTGTGGTCCAACCGATTCGTAATACGATATTGCGTTCAATCGCCTTCTCGAGTTGAGCAGGCAGCCTGGAATTGATGCTCATCGAGCGACTTACTACTTCGTCATCCGCTGGCATCAAGCCGTCGGGGGATGTTCCCTCTCATCAATCGTTTGCCTCAAAACTATAGTAAAATGCCTAGGTAAGGTTCATGTGAGTGGCGCGAAAGCCCACCACACGGGGAGAACACTTTGACCATCAAGGTAGCCATCAACGGATTCGGAACAATCGGCAAGCGTGTTGCTGACGCAGTCGCATGTCAAGACGATATGGAAATTATTGGAGTTACCAAAACCCGCCCGGCTTTTGGCTGTGATTTGGCGGTTCGCAAAGGTTACCCGCTCTACTGTACTTTCGATGATGCTGACCGCATCGCTGCCTTTGGCCCGGCTGGCTATGAATGCAAAGGTGGACTCAGCGATTTATTGGCAGCCGCTGATGTTGTCGTTGATTGTTCTCCAGGAAAAATGGGCGCTGAGAATAAGGCTAAATATCAGGCTGCTGGAATCAAGTGGATTTTTCAAGGTGGAGAAAAGCACGCAATGACTGAATTATCCTATTCATCTTGCGCTAATCACAGTTCGAATCTAAATGCTGAAGGAACTAGAGTAGTTTCGTGTAATACTACTGGCTTATCCCGAACCCTAGTACCAATTTACGAGCAATGTGGCTCACTCAAAGTCGAGTGCACAATGATTCGCCGAGCGGCAGATCCGGGTGATTCTGCAAAAGGACCGATAAATGCCATCAAACCGGTACTCAAAGTTCCTAGCCACCACGGGCCGGATTTAATGACCGTTAAACCTGAAATTCAAATCAATTCTTTGGCGGTTGCCGTACCAACTACAATCATGCATGTTCACTCGATTGTTGCAACATTGCCAGAAGGTCATGGAATGACCACACAATCCGTGCTCGATCTATGGGCAAACCGGCCGCGTATCGTCATTATGAACGGTGCGGCTACCGGCATAACCACTACTGCAGAAGTGATGGAATTCGCCCGGGATATGGGCCGGACATGGGGTGATTTACACGAGATTTTTGTTTGGGAAGACGGTGTTAAATTAGAAGGAAATAACTTATATTATTTCCAAGCTATTCACCAAGAATCAGATGTGATTCCTGAAAATGTTGATGCGATTCGAGCATTGATGGGAACCGAATCCGATTGGGAAAAATCGGTTGCGAAAACCGATGCTGCAATCGCAGCTCTATTTGAATGAACAATTCTTGCCCAAGGGGAGCCCTATAGGGCTCAAATAAGGCTCGCATTCAAGTACGAAATCGAATTCGCAAGCAACATGAAGGTCGGTATCAAGGCGATTCTTGTCTTGGTGGTCATGCTTTTAGCACCATATTCAAACATCGATAATCCCCCGTTAGAAACCGAGGATGATTCTTTGGCAATCGCTGCTTCTTATTGGCATTCTATCGAGCCTACGGTTGAGCAAAGTGGCCTCAAATCACTCGATACCAGAGTATTTCTAGCAGCTGGACCATTCGATCCGCTTAACGGTGATGAGCCCAAGTCTGCAATTAAAGACGATGCAGATTATCGAAAAACCGGCATGGCAATCGTCCAACTCAACCACCATACAGGTGAATCTCTCGATGACTTGGTCGACCGTTACAACCTATTCGTACTCGATCATATGGGCGGTTCTGCTTGGTTGGTAAGATTATCTTCTCCCTCAGATTTGAAGCAAATCCAAAACGACGATTTGGTTAGGTGGGCAGGTGTGATGCAACCTGGCTGGCGGCTTTCTCCCCACTTGATCGGAGAAAGTGTTGATTTTATCGCAGCGATTCCAGCTGCGGACTTGATCCCCGAAGCTCTCGAAGGCTTAGCACATGATTTGGTAAAAATGGGCGCTGACGAAGCTTGGTGTGGACTTCATTTATGTGAAATCCGTGGCGATATCGATCTCGGTAAATTAGCAAGAGATGGCCGAATTATCTGGTCGGAACCAACATTTGAACTTCGCTTAACAAATGCGGTCGCAGGCGCGGTGGTTGGAATTCCAGAAGTGGTAGCAAACGCACCGTTCACCTTGGATGGCTCCGGTGAAATAATCACATTTACCGATACTGGAATCGACCGTGACCATCCCGATATAGATGGCAGAGTCGTTGCGGTTTACACTCTATTCGGCTTGGATCCAAGTCCTGCCGATTCCAATGGTGGCCATGGAACCCACGTCGCTTTGACAATGGTTGGAAATGGAAGTGTAGATTCTAGTGCGACTGGAATCGCCCCCGGTGCCCACATTATCGCCTATGCTTTGGAGCACGATCCAACCGGCGTTTTCGGTCGGCTCGGGTCGATTTACGATATGCTAAGACATGCTGAACAAGAAGGATCTAGAGTCTCTGTCAATGCTTGGGGGCTTAATGGTAACCAAGGCCAATATACAGCAGATTCTCGTTCAATCGATGTTTTCGTTCGCGATAACCCGGTGATGTTACCAATTTTTTCCGCAGGTGACGACACCTGGCAAAACGCTTCGATGGTAATGGCACCCTCAACCGCTAAAAACGCTTTATCAGTCGGCGCTTCGACTACATCTCCAGCAGGGATGGTCGCTAACTTTTCCGCCCAAGGCCCTGCATTAGATGGCCGAGTGAAACCCGATATAGTGGCTCCTGGAGTCGCTCTGTGCTCGGGTAGGGCTGAGGAAGCATTAGCACCCGCTGGTTGGGCGTGTGGTTCTGGAACCCACGCTAATGGCAAGGATATGTACATGACATTGAGCGGTGCTAGTCAAGGGACTGCAGTCGCTGGTGGGTCGGTATCATTGATTCGAGAATTCATTCGTGAGCAAGTCGGTATTTCATCACCTTCAGGTGCTTTGCTCAAAGCAGCAACCATCAATGGTGCAATTGATTTAGGAGTTGCAGATATTCCAAACGCAGGTGAAGGTTGGGGTGAAATCTCGGTGGTCAATACTGTAATGCCCACAGATGGCACCACTTCATTATCGACCTATCACGATAATATGAGGACTTTGGAGGCAGGCTTTTCATCCTTATATTCATTCGACTTGGATGGTGCTCACGGTATCGATATCACTCTGGTTTGGTCCGATGTAGCAGGCAGCGCGAATTCGCCTCAAAATGAATCTCACTTGGTGAATGATTTGGATTTAATTCTCTATTCTCCCGATGGTACTATCTACCGCGGAAATGTATTTTCAAATGGTGCCTCGATACCGAATGGGCAGGCTGATTCAATAAATAATGTCGAACGAATTAATATCCCGGCATCGGTGATTTCAACCAGTGGAAACTGGCAAGTGAAAATTCAGCACTCCGGGGGAGTGTCCCAAACATATGCTTTGGTCGTAACCGCAGATGCTAGTCTGACCCCAACTGCTGACCTCACCGTTTTTGCTGGCTCAATTCATTCCAGTTCGGTTGCACCGTTGGTAAATGATTTGATCACCCTTAGGATATCTTGGGCTAACCAAGGCACGGTTGATACTGGATTATTCCGAGTTGTATTGGAGGATTTGACCGCAGGTACAACTCTTTACGATGGCAACCGTAATGGCTTACTCGCAGGAACTATCGATTCCTTAACAATGTATCATTCTTTCTCGACAACCGGGGATCACGAAATGCGTTTATCGATCGATGTCGATGATCAAATCGAAGAAATGAACGATGCTTCAAATGGTACAGATAATAATATTCATGATTTCACCATTACCGTAACCGCACTCGGTGTGCGGTTGGTAACCCTCGATGAAATGGGTGGGGAAGATGCTGATTACCGCAATTTCACTCTCGACCCATCCACCGCTGAAGGCCATACTTGGCCGGTTCTTCTCAAACATGAAGGAACATCTGAACAATCGATAAAATTGACACTTTCTCAAATCCAAAGTCCGCACCCTCAACGCCAAGATATGTTATTACCAACCGATGATGATTGGTCCAAATCATCCGATATTCCGGGGCCGTTCACCCTTCAACCCGAGGGCAATGATAGTGCCAATATTTACCTTAACATAACTATGAACGATGATGATGCGGATATTTCAAACCCGCTGAGTCCTCGATACGCGATGGCTGGAACCTATGTGATGGACCTCACCGCTCGATATGAAAACGACACAACCGTCTCCCATACCATCCGTTTCAGACTAGTCGTTTTGGCGGTAAAAGATGTGATGGTTGCATCTGCTGGAACAATTGGCTTACAAGCTCAGCCAGGTCAAAGTACCTCGTTCTCAATTTCGGTAATGAATACCGGTAACGCACCTGCATTATACGATCTTGATTGCTATAGCGACAATAGATGGCTGGTTGAATTGGGGAACTCAAACTCGAGTTCCTTCTCTTTTGAGCCACTCGATATTCTCGAATATTTACCAATGCAAGTTCGTTTATACGTCCCACCGGTAGCAGATGGAATACCTTCAGCCGGCTCTACCGACAATATCTCTTGTTCGGTAACCAGCTCAGAAGACCCGAGTCTAAACATTACTGAAACCGTAACGCTTACTGTGAAGGCATTGGAATCATTCGAAACTGAATTATTCGATGACAAAGGCCTAAAAATAGGTCCTGCTGCTTATGCGAAAGAGGTTGCTGTCGATACCTCAGAACGCCTTAATCTCACCCTTGATATTGTGAATAAAGGCAATATTGTGCTCGACTTAACGGTTCGGGTTAACCCCGAGAAAACCAGTTGGGCAATTCAAGTGATTGAGGGCAATCAAACCGAGAGCAGAGAGGTAAATGTTCAAATTTTACCAGGTGAGCAATCCACGGTTAGATTCGATATATTGGTTTCACCAGTCGCAGTCCTCGACGATACCAATCGATTGGTTATCAAAACCAGTCAAGACCAATCTAATTTCATCGTCAATGAAACAACTTTGGTTGTGAAGGATGAATTAGCGGTCGAATTAGCATCTTTGGACTCTAGCGAGTTCAATATAAATATTGATGAAGATTGGACTAAAAAAGAATTCACGATTACAAATATTGGTAATTCTATTACCAGTCTAAACTGGTCTCATAGCCTCGGGCCTGATGGTTGGCAAATCGGATTCTCAAATACTCCAGTAACCATTTCTCCTCGTGAAACCCTAACTCTCTCAATCAGTGTTATTCCACCTCTCCAAGAACCGGCTGGCCCGGTAGATTTTCAACTTGGAGTTTATGTTGAAGCGAGTAATATCAGAGAGTCTATGAATGCCGAATTAATATTTGATCTCAATATTGAATCCAATCCTTATGCAAGCCTGGCCACAGGGGTTGACAAACCATTATTGACGATACCAAGGGATAGGACCATCACCCAAAGCATTACTGTAACCAACGATGGAAACGCTCCACTCAGTGCTGAATTAAGTGCATTTATCGACGCAGATAATTGGGATTTATCAATCGATAAATCTTCAATTTCCAATTTAGCGGTTGGTAATTCGGTCGAGATAATCATTAGTGCTACACCGAATCAAGATACCTCGACCGGGTTAGAGAAAATCATTTTCACAGTAATCTCAGATAGTGGTACGTCGACATTGGAAATAGATGCGAGCGTTGAGGCGAAGAAAACATCTGGTGGTCTATTCGGAATATTGCCTACATGGGCTGCAGGTTCGGTCTTAGTTACGATTATTCTCGTGATGTCAATAGTAGGAATCAGGATTAAAAAAGCCGCACCAAAGGATTTTTCAGGTGAGGAATTGGTCGCCCCAGATGCTCACAATTTTGCCGATGATGGCGGTCGAAAAGATGCGGCGATGGACATGGGTCAAGCAACCGAAAATTTGACCACCGGTGCAGTATCTGAAGAAGAGATTGCTGCGGCAATGATGGATTCAATGCCAAATTTGCCGGTTCCATCGACTCCTGTAATCCCTGATGGCAGACCGCCTATGGCGGCTTTTCCTACTGGTCGCCCCCCCCAAATAAGTCCAAAAATAGCGACGGGTCCTCCTTTACCACCTACTGGCTTACCGCCTGGTTGGACCATGGAACAATGGCAACATTATGGTGATCAATGGCACTCTCAACAAGGCCAACAATGAAGACAGGCTTGCACCCCGCCAACCAATATGAGCAGTATTGTATTGTTCGGCCCGCCGGGGGCTGGCAAGGGCACTCAAGCCCAGAGAATCATGGAATCTACTGGATTACCACAGGTCAGTACCGGTGATATGTTGCGTGCTGCGGTCAAAGCCGGAACCGAGACCGGGTTAAGTGCAAAAACATACATGGATGCTGGCCAATTGGTGCCAGACCATGTCATTATCGCTTTGATCGAAGATCGAATCCAAGAAGATGATGCAAGCAATGGTGTGATGTTTGATGGATTCCCAAGAACTATTCCTCAAGCAGAAGCACTTGCCGGAATCACTCAAGTCAGCCACGTTATAGCAATCGAAGTCCCAGATGGAAAAATAGTATCGAGGATTTGTGGACGATATACTTGCGGAAATTGCTCGATGGTTTTCCACGATGAATTCAACCCAACCACAGAGGAAGGCGTCTGCGACGGCTGCGGCTCAAATGAATTCAAACGCCGTGCTGATGACAATGCCGATACCGTTCTCAGTCGATTGAGCGCTTACCATGAACAAACCTCTCCCTTGGCCGCCTGGTACGAAGGCCGAGGAATTTTCCATCGCATCGATGGTGACAGACCCATCGATGAAATTACTACTGACATACTCAACGTCTTAGAGTGAGGTTGATTATTTTGGGTCGAAATCGAGGTCTCAAAAAACGCCAAAGACGCGAAAAAGCTCTAGATGCTCAGCAAATATTATCTTCGGTGATTGCCAATGTTTCGATGCCAATGGTAGCAAGACAAAACGCAGCCCAGCATTTGGTCAAAACCTCGAGCCGCCACCGTTTGCCATTACCACAAAACCTTTCCCATTGGATCTGCAGAAGTTGCACTCAATTATTGATTCCATCGGTTTCTGCAAGGGTCCGAATCCGTGCTGGTCAACGGATAATTACCTGTTTAAATTGTAATCGAGTACGCCGTTTTGGCATTAAGGGGGGCTCCTATTGACAAAAATTCCATCTCACATCAAACGTCAAGCTATGAGCCGTGAGTTCAAACCGAGTGTCCGAATTGGAAAAACCGGATTGACCGATGGCATCACCGAAGAGATAAAAGGCCAACTCAAGTCGAGAATATTGGTCAAAATCAAAATGAATAAGGGAATTTATGACCGTGAGGCCAGAATACAAATCTGGGAGCATTTAGAGCAAGAAACCGGCGCAACCTTAGTGATGTCTAGGGGTAATGTCGGCGTTTTGTGGTTGAATTAGTAGCCCAACACTCATAGACGCCCCACGATTCGCATTCGATATGGCGGGCTTTGGCTTACGCAGAAGACATCCTTCTCATTGGATTGCCTTGGCTGCCTTAGTCACAACTGGGGTTTTCAGTTTCCTTGGAAATGGACTCGCAGGTGGCGGTACTGCCGTCGATCTTGGAATCGAACTTAAATCAGGCTTGGGCAATACTCCTGTATGGGTTGGCTTGGGTATTTTATTAGGCGTTTATGCCCTTATCATCACCGAGGTTGTCCATCGAACATTGGCAGCTGCAATCGGCGGAATTTTAGCGGTCATCGCTTTGAATCACTACAAGGTCGGTCCCGCTCTTTCTTTGGCTCAAACAACAACTCTTATCGAGTGGGAAACCATTGGATTATTGCTTGGAATGATGGTGATGGTGGGAATAATTTCCCATACGGGAATTTTCGAATATTTTGCGGTCCAAGCATACAAAAAGAGTGGAGGTAATGTCTGGTCCTTGGTTGTTATTTTGTGTATAGTCACCGCAATTCTTTCGGCTTTCCTCGATAATGTGACTACAATGTTATTGCTCACACCGGTCACAATTCAATTGGCTCGAGTTTTAGATTTGAAACCGATCCCTATTTTGATAGCGGAAATTCTGTTTTCAAACATTGGTGGAACCGCAACAATGATTGGCGATCCACCAAATATCATTATCGGCTCAATGATGTCAAAAAGCGCAATCGCTGACGGCAAATACCCATCATTGGCTGATGGCGGCGTTGGCTTTAATGATTTTATCATTGAATTAGCACCTGGAATCCTTCTTACAATAATTCCCACTTTTATGATGATAAAATGGATTTATCGCGATGAATTCAGCGGTGAACGGGTCCGGGATGTCAAAGAATTAGAGGCGAAATACGGAATTAAGGATCCAGCAATGCTCAAATCATCCGGCTCGATTCTCGCCATCGTCGTCTTGTGCTTTTTCCTAAATCCCATTCTCCATATACCCGTCTCATGGGTCGCATTGGTGGGTGCAGTCGTGATGTTATTGATGACCGACCGCCATGATTTAGAAGGGCCACTTGAAAAGGTTGAATGGACAACACTGATATTTTTCGCCGGTCTGTTCGTATTGATTCACTCCCTTCAACAATTAGGGGTAATCGATTGGATTGGCCAGCAGGTAATCTCAGCAATCGTATCCTTTGACGAATCTTCAAGACTGGTCGCTGCCCTAGTCATTTTATTATGGGTCAGTGCCATCGCATCAGCTTTCATCGATAATATACCTTATACCATCACGATGGTGCCGGTGGTTTTACAGATCTCGTATGAGCTCAACTTGGATTTAGGTCCGATGATTTGGGCTCTTGCATTCGGGGCGTGCTTAGGTGGGAATGGAACACTAATCGGAGCATCAGCAAACGTTGTGACCGCCGGAATGGCTGAAGAAGCAGGTTATCCGATATCCTTCAATCAATTCTTCAGGGCTGGTTGGTGTACGGTGTTGACCCAATCCACAAATGGACTCTTTTATCGGTAGCAGGATTTGGGGTTATATGGCAATATTCTCGTGGAAAGAGCCGAGGTAAGAATTGGGCTGAGGCTTTGGTCGATGACGAGTCGATTTTTAATTCTGAAGAGTGAGGATTTCCGCTCAAAACATCCGGTGTGTTCAAAGGCGATACTGACTCGACACCAAGTATACCGGAGGTGAAGACATGAATGAATGCAGGGTTTGTGGCATGCTTTTTCTCGGCGGCGGCGCTTGTCCTTCGTGTGGCTCACAGGTCTCGATAGACCTAAGTTCAGAGGTTAATACCGATGACGATATGATCCCTGGTTTGGCTGAAGCAGCCGAATCGCTTGTAGATGAGGAAGAACCAGTTCAGCGACAAACAAAAGTGCTCCCATTCGGAATGGGAACCCAAGCAGAAATCCTCCCTTCCCAATTACCTTTTGGTGTTGGCTCTATGATCGATAAGGTCGAAGAGGTTGCTGTACCAAATCATGATGACGACCAAGAGGAAATTATCGAACCGGAAATCATCGAAGAACCGATCGTTGAAGAAGTGATTTCACAACCACAAGTAATTCCAGAGCCAGAGCCAGACCCTACCCCACCTCCTGTTCGAATTGAAGCTAAGGCAATGGTCCAAACTCCAAAGGTTGAGGTCATAAGAGAAGACGTGCCTGAAATGTGGAGGATAGACGCGGAAGAGGCCGACCTCGAGTCTATTTACTCCCAAGAAGAGCAAGTAGTCGAGGTCATCTTCGCTGATGAATTCGATACTGATGAAGTAATTGTACAATTCGATGAGTTCCACCATGAATCCAATTCACCACTACTCTCAGAGATTGAAAATGCGCCTGAATTACACCCTGCGGCCGCCTTGGAGGTAGAATCTGATGACCCCGGTTTAAATGAAATTATCAATTCATCCTTCAACCATATGGGTCAAGGAGATTGGACCCAGGCAGCTCAGATTCTTCAAGCAGCATCTACAATGAATATCAACCACCCTCAGATACTAAACAATCTTGGTCTTTCGATCCTCCAAAACGCTCTTGAATTGGATGAAAATGGCGACACTTTAGCCTCCAGTCAATATGAAGCCGCGATTATGGCTTTGCGACAGGCTGCCAAACTAGATAGCACCAATGATACCATTCTCCTCAATCTTTCCCATGCCCTCCTAGTGAGCGGTAGGGTCGAAAAAGCTCATGGAGTAATTTCGGTGATTTGTGGGCGCACACCCGATTTTCTCCAGGCGGCAAATCTCATGGGTGCTTGTTTGATTCAAATGGGTCAAAATAACGCCGCTCGTGAAGTCTTGATGCCCCACTCTGGCGATGCAATTGTCGCTGCAAACATTGCCCGACTATGAGACGGCAATATGCGGACAACTCCTGAATACGGAAAATGTGCTGATTTTCACTACTCGTACAAGGAGTTAAAACGTGATACTGCTGCCCTTTTCAGTACAGTCCTCTAACCCCCCCATACCAAGGCCCATCCCGGTGCCTTGATATAGGGGAGGTAGGTCGGGGGGTTGCTTATGCACCCGTGTATGGCAACATACATGGGGAAGTGACTAGAAGGGCCGCCCTGCGGGGAGACGGTCTTTCAACGATGTCTAAATTGGCATGACTGGATACCGAAGGGTTACTCGCACAGGTGTGGTGTATACACATTTGTTGCTACAACCCATCTGGGGGATCGCTCGGCTTGAGTACCGAAGAAGGTCGTGACAAGCTGCGATAAGCTGCGGGGAGACGCATGAGTGTCTAGGATCCGCAGATAGCTGAATAGGACTTCCTATCCCTTAGGGGAAAATCGCATTAGCGATAGGGAACCCCCCGAATTGAAGCATCTTAGTAGGGGGAGGAAAAGAAATCAAATACGAGACTCCGTGAGTAGTGGCGAACGAAAACGGATCAGGACAAACCGAATCTCGACTTGAAAATGAGAGACATGTGGTGTGACCATTTATCGCCTAAATCGTAGAAATAGAAGTCGTCTGGAATGACACAGCCATAGAGGGTGAAAGTCCCGTATATGTATACGACATGGCCACGTAATGAGTCCGGAGTAGCATGCGTTGGATATCGCGTGTGAAGACGGGAGGCAGGAACTTCCAATCCTAAGTATAGCTCAAGACCGATAGTTTACAAGTAACGTGAGTGAAAGCTGAAAAGAATCCTTAGCGGGATGTGAAAAGAACGTGAAACCAGATGGGTACAGACTGATAAGGCGTGAAAGCGAAGATATGAGCAGCGTCTTATCGTGCGTTTCGAAAAATGCCCCAGGGAGTCTTGATCATTGGCGAGGTTAAGGAGTTTATCTCCGAAGCCGAAGGGAAACCGACAAGTCCGCAGCAGTTTACTGTGAGGGACGAAGTGTGCTCGCTTGGAGTCAATGGTGGAGGACCTGAAGCCCGACGATCTATGCCTGGCCAGATTGAAGCCCGACGAAAGTTGGGTGGAGGATCGAACCGTTGCTGATCTGCAAATCGCTCGGACGAGCTGGGTATAGGGGTGAAAGTCCAATCGAGTTGGGCAATAGCAGGTTCCGCGTGAAACTACTCGTAGGTAGACGTCCGTTGAGATTGATTACGCTGTAGAGCACTGATTGTGCGTTTAGGGGGCTCGCGCCCTCGGCGTGCTGCCAAACTCCGAAGGTGTAATCGTCGTAGAAACGGGCAGTGAGTCATGGTGGGTAAGCTACCATGACGCAAGGTGAACAAACCAGCCTGAAGTTAAGGTCCCAAAATTCCAATTAAGTGTCACAGACAAACCGTGTCCGTGGTCGAAAACAACCAGAAGGTGGGCTTAGAGGCAGCCATCCTTGAAAGAGTTCGTAACAGAT
>LWDU01039250.1_pt1 | contig 28837 bp, 25 predicted proteins | sample 727161 | NCBI WGS metagenome assembly LWDU01 (sample SAMN04566230, study PRJNA314399) | hydrothermal vent metagenome | isolation source: deep sea hydrothermal plume seawater | place: Mexico: Gulf of California, Guaymas Basin | collected 2004-07-11
ATCGCGCCGACGCCTTTTGGTCCGTATATTTTGTGTGCTGACAAAGACAGCAGATCAACCTGCATTGCCTCCACATCAATCGGTAGTTTGCCCGCAGTCTGCACCGTATCCGTATGAAAATACACTTCGTGCTGTTGGGCGATCGCACCGATTTTCTTGATCGGCTGTATCGTCCCGATTTCGTTGTTGGCGTGCATCATGCTGATCAGAATCGTCCGTTCGGTGATCGCCTGTTCTACCTCATTGGGATCCACAAGACCGTAAGCATCTACCGACAGGTACGTTACCTTGAAGCCCTGAGTTTCCAGAAACGCGCCACTGCTCAACACCGCTGAATGTTCAATCGCGGTCGTGATGATATGATTGCCGCGATCCCGGTTGGCATAGGCGATGCCCTTGATCGCCAGATTATCCGACTCGGTCCCGCCGCTGGTAAAATAGATCTCCCCAGGTCGCGCATTGATAAGCCCCGCTACCTGAGCGCGTGCTTCCTCCATCGGCGCATGGGCGTCCTGCCCGAACACATGGATACTGGACGCATTACCAAACCGCTCCTGAAAGAACGGCCACATGGCTTCCAGCACTTCGGTGCGAACCTGCGTGGTCGCGTTATGGTCGAGATATATACGTCGCATGGCTTCAATCGTACAGGCGACCAAAAGGCCGCCTGGGATACAAGATTCAGGATGCAGAGTGCAAGGGACTCTCAAGCACCTTGACAGGCTGTTTCAACTGACATAAAAGATAGGGGTAATTGGTTGAAATGTCAACTGTTAATGGGGAGGAGAGAGCAAATACAAAACGGTTATTATTGACTTTGTTATTTTAGCTATTTGGTTATATTTGATATGGGGAGCTCTGATAGTGATGATCGCCTAAGGACAAGAAGTAAATGCAGGTGAAAAACTTACAGAAGAACTCTCCTCCCGTGGTGGTTTCTTTGTTCAGTAAGCAGGGAGAGAGTACGAATTTCGCCATCTATCATTCAAAACCATTCCGTCGATATTTGTAGAAGTCAGATAGCTATGGGACAAGCAGTCACATCGAGGCCTACCCTATACGGCCAATTATTTTAGTTCCCGCTACTTGTCTCCACGTCGCCCATAGAATAAATCAAACGTATATTCGACTATAACATCAGTCTATCAAGGAGTATACTGCATTGGATATCTATGAAGAACTGGGTGTGGCCGCCTACATCAATGCGAATGAGTGGTATACCTCGCAGGGCGGTTCCATGTCGGCCGCGCCGGTTATAAAGGCCATGGCCGAGGCGGCGTATAAGAATGTGAATTTCAGCGAATTGCAACGTGCGGTGGATGACGCTATCGCCCGGCTTACCCGGAATGAAGCGGCGTGCGTCACCTCTAGCGCGACGGCGGGCATCGTCCTGTCTGTGGGCGCCTTTATGGCCGGGTTGGACGCTAAGAAGAGTGAGCAATTGCCCGATACGGACGGCCTGAAGGACGAGATCATCATGTATGCCTGCGGCCGATTCGACGAAGATCCTGCCATCCGGATACCCGGCGCCCGCATCGTGGAAATCGGAGATCAATCAGGGGCAACTATGGAAGATCTTCAGAACGCCATCACCGATCGGACAGCTGCTGTGTTTACTGGACCTTCAGGACCGAACATGATTCCTCTTAAAGAACTGACGACGGTGACCCATGAGCGGGGTGTGGGTATCATTGTGGATATTGCCTGGGCCTTGCCGCCTAAAGAGAACCTGTGGCGGTTTACCGAAGAGGATGGGGCGGATGTCGTGCTTGTCAGCGGCGGAAAAGGACTTAGGGGGCCGCAAGCAAGCGGTCTCATTCTGGGCCGTAAAGCAGTCGTGGATGCTTGCCGGGAGATGGCGTCTCCCAATAGTCGCCTGGGTAGACCTATGAAGATTGGCCGCGAGGTGCTGGTTGGGATGTACGCGGCCGTAAAGTATTTCCTGAATGGCGGTGCCGAGAAATCCCAGCAAATGGCGGCCTACATCGCAGACGCATTACAGGATGTCCAGGGCATTTCTGTAAAACTGGACATCCCGGCTTCTCATGTACATATCCAGTGGCCACGCAACAAACTCAAGTGGTCCCGTGATCAGATACAGGAACACATGATGGCGGGGGAACCAGTTGTCAAGGTCCGTCGTAGCGGAGCTACCGGTATTAGGGTAAATGCCGGTACGCTTACGGAAGGTCAGGAAATTCTTGTTGCCAAGAAGTTAACGGATGTATTTTCAGACGCCTTGCAGTGATCTTGTGCGGCACACGACAAAAAGCAAAAGCCAATTTCTCCCTTCGGACTACATGCGAGATGACAGATTATGATGTAATAATACCACAGTTTCTAACAAACACGGCTCAAGGATGTTGAAGAAGAGGAGCAGGTCCGCATCTTTTACGGTTGTGAATCAGGAAGCTGGCATGGGGATTTCCTTCGGCGAACAGTGACTATGATGTTCGGTTTCTGTGTGTCCATCCATTGGAACGGATTTCCTCTTTACATGTAGAACATCATACCCCTAAGCCGTCCATAGAGACGCTGAATATGTTTTTTCGCCGGAAGATCAACGAGCTCTGGACGTGCGGGTTCGCCGTCAGCCGGTCAAGCATGAACGAATAGGTTTTTAGCCACAAATTACCAATCATAAATCAACACTTGGTATTATTCATTGTGCTATGCCTCGCCATAGCATATTATTACGTTATTCTGAATTACATTGATAATCGTTCAACTGTGGACAGCGGATAGTCTTTAGTTTGTGGCATGTGGTCCATCCACCACGTGTCACCCGCTACCTGCTGCAGGCTGTTCGCATACCCGAGGAGGCTACCATGTCGCATACACGTCGCATGAGCTATCTTTTTTCAGCCGTTACGGCTGCATTAGTCACAATGTTCGCTGTCGAGGCCTACGCGCAGAACCATGCGCCCAATCCATATACCACAGTCGAAGGAATCTGGGGCAATCTGCCCGCAGGCAGGACTTGGGGTGCGACCAGCGCGGTGTATCCGGCGCAGGACGGCAGCGGCAACATCTGGGTCGCTGAGCGCTGTGGCAAGAATAACTGCATCGACGTGCATGACGTGCCGCCTATCCTGCTGTTCAGTCCTTCGGGCGAGCTGCTAAAAAGCTTCGGCGCCGGAATGATCGTGTGGCCGCATGGCATCTTCGTGGACAATGAGAATAATGTGTGGATCGCCGATGCGCGCGGCGGAGAAGGCCGAGGTCATCAGGTCTACAAGTTCAGCCAGGACGGGGAACTGTTGATGAGCCTGGGCGTCGCCGGGGTCGCCGGTGAAGGCGAAACGATCTTCAACCAGCCGTCTGATGTGCTGATCGCCCCTGACAGCAGCATTTTCGTGGCCGACGGCCATGGAACGCGTGGAAATAATCGCATCGTGAAATTTGCGGCCGACGGCAAGTTCATTAAAGCATGGGGCAAAACCGGATACGGCCCCGGCGAATTTCGTGATCCTCATGCGCTCGCGCTGGATTCACAGGGGCGCTTGTTCGTCGGAGACCGGGCCAACAGTCGGATTCAGATTTTTACCCAGGAAGGCGAACACATCGCCACCTGGACCCAGTTTGGGCGCCCGAGTGGTCTGTTTATCGACGCCAATGACATCCTGTATTGCGCCGACTCCGAGTCGAACGCCACCTGGGCAGGTAATCCGGGCTGGACGCGTGGTATCCGCATCGGCACCATCAAAGACGGCGGTTGGGTCACCGGATTTATTCCGGACCCGGTAGAGGATCAGGACAAGGCCGGCACGAGTGGCGCGGAAGGCGTGGCTGCTGATGCCGAGGGCAATGTGTATGGTGCGGAAGTGGGGCCGAGGATGCTGCGAAAGTATATCAAGTAGTAAGACAGGCTATGCGGGTTCTACACTGGGGGCGGCAGAATGTCGCCATTTAAATCCTGAGTAACGGTATTCGGCCGTCCTATCGAAAGGGGCAGGAGGGTAGGCGGAACCCAAAGGTGGTGTACGTCTGCCCTTTTTCTCGTACACCACCTTAGAGTGGAAGCTGGCGGTGTAATTCACCTACTCCGACGGCTGCTTCGCGGCGGATCGCTCCCGCTCGGCCTGAACGATCCGTTCGATGGACATGTCCTGCGGCACCACCACGTCGATAAAACTTTCCTTTAATACCTCGTCTATACGCTCCACCGGTATACCACAGATGCTATCCCGTACCGTGTCCGGGATATTCGCCAGGTCGTTTTCATTCTGCTTTGGTACCATCACCGTCTTGATGCCCACCCGATGGGCCGCCAGCACCTTGTCTTTGATGCCGCCGACAGCCAGCACGCGTTTGCGTAGCGTAATCTCGCCCGTTATGGCGATGTCCGTGTACGCCCCGCCGGTCGCCTCATCGCCAGAAGACCGTATCACAGCGATTTTTCGGATCACGGTCTCAAGCCGCCGACCGAAATTACGCCGGCCCGGTTCACGGGTATACTCACGAAAAATCCGTAGGACGGCTGCATCCGTTATTTGCAATGGCTGATCATCCAGGCCATGCTGTTTCATCAGCTGATCGCAGGCTGAATCGTCGATATTTTCCAAATAAAAAAGATCAAGAGCTTAATGGTACAACGTCTTGCAAGACATGGAAAAACACCTTGACGGTTGGCAGGTTTTCAGGGTATCTTGCCGGGGGTGTCAGTAGTCCTTTGGGTATTATGATTGAGGTAGACAGATGGAGTCTTTCATATTGCACGGACTGATTATTGCGGGTTGTCTGGGTAGCGCTGGGGCCTACATCAGACATTTTCCGAATAAGCAAATTCGCGTCGGACGTTATGCCACTGGTTTATTGATTTTTCGAGGAGTATCAAGTCGGGCCATCCGCCTTTTGTAGGCTTGCATGAGTCGTTGAGTTTTTTTGCCTGGCTTATTGCTATCGTTTATTTGTTTCTGGAACTTCGATTTCGGGATAAATCTTTGGGCGTGTTCGTCGTTCCCATGATCCTGGTAGCCCAGGTCGTCTCTATCATGTTAATCCATCCGGAGAGCCCATTGCCGCCACTGCTTCAGAACTCCTGGTTCAACATACATATCACCTCGAGTTTTCTGGCCTATGCCGCCTTTTTCTTTTCATTTATCACAGGGCTGTTGTATGTCATGCAGACCTATTACATCCACAGGCGCCGGGTCGGCCTCGTCTTCTCTCGCCTGCCTGCCCTTGATATGTTGGATGAGATGAATCTCAAAGCGACATCCATAGGATGGCTTTTCCTGACTGTAGGCATTGCTACGGGGGTCTGGTGGGCTAATGATGTGTGGGATTCAATTATGCCCTGGTTGAAAGATCCCAAGGTGTTCTGTGTCATGCTGACGTGGATTATTTATACCGGCCAGTTGGTCGCCCGGTACACTGCCGGCTGGCAGGGTGAGCGGGCGGCGTATCTGGCGCTCGTGGGATTCGCGTCCGTACTGGTGGCCTATATCGGCGCCGGTCTCTGGACGAACGTACATATGTTTTGAGAAGCTACGAAGCTACGAATCACGAAGATTATATATATCTCTCAGCTTCGTCGTTTCGTTGTTTTGTCGTTTCGTATCTTCACTGATTACGTGACAGCCTTATGCATCTTACACTTGTTGGCTTGAGTCATCATACCGCCCCGATCGACATCCGGGATCAGGTTGCGCTGACGGAAACGCTTCAGGAGCAGGCGCTGAAGCTCGTGAAAACATCGGGGAAAATGCTGGAAACGGTATTGCTGTCGACCTGTAATCGGAGTGAAGTGTACGCTGCAATAAACGGCGATGTCCATGATCCACGACCTGTAGAAGAGTGGTTTCATGAGATTCATGGTCTCTCTCAGGGGGCCCTATCACCCTATCTATATCGTCGGACGGATGAGGCGGTTATTCGACATCTTTTCCGCGTTGTTTCGAGTCTGGATTCCATGGTCATCGGAGAACAGCAGATTCTCGGCCAGGTAAAAGACGCCTACCTAAGATCCCTGGGCGAACAGACGACCGGCGTGGTGTTGAACCGCTTGTTTGAAAAGGCTCTGGCCGTAGGCAAACAGGTACGTGAGACAACAGACATCGGTGTCGGCGCGGTGTCGGTCAGTTCCGTATCGGTTGAACTGGCCAAGAAAATTTTCAAGGATCTCAGGCAGCAGTCGGCCATGTTGATCGGCGCCGGCGAAATGGGTGAATTGACAGCCCAGTATCTCGTCGATCAGGGTCTTAAACGGTTGATGGTCGCCAACAGAACGTATGAACGGGCCGCAGAAGTGGCTCGACGGTTCGACGGGATCGCCGTCTCTTTGGACGATGGACTGCAAATGATTGCTGATGTGGATATCGTCATCAGTTCTACCGGGGCGCCGCATTGCATTCTGGATCGTGATCAGATGACGGAGATCATGCGTATCCGCCGGAATAAACCGATCTTTTTAATCGATATCGCCGTCCCCCGTGATATCGATCCTCAGGTGCGCAACGTATACAATACCTTCCTGTATGATATCGATGATCTACAGTTGGTGGTAGATGACAATGCAGTACGACGGAAGAAAGAAGCCGAAAACGTAGAGACCATCGTAGATACGGAAGTAAATCAGTTTCTGCAATGGTACCAAAGCCTGGCCGTCACCCCTACGATCACGCAGCTTCGGCAGCATGCCGATACGATACGGACCCAGGAAATACAGCGTGCCCTGTCGCAACTGAATCATCTCTCGGATAACGACCGAAAAACCGTCGATATGATGAGTCGTGCCATTATCAACAAGCTGCTTCATGATCCGACGATCCGTCTCAAGGCCTCTGCCAAATCCGATCAGGGCCATTATTATCTGCATGTCTTGCGTCATCTGTTCGGGCTTGACGAAAATCTTGAGGAAAATAATTGAAGGGAAGAGAGGAAGACAAAGCACCCATTCGTCCTTTCCGCCTTTTGTCCTTTCCGCCTTTCATCTTTTCATTCTCTCTATGTCTTCTTTCCTTGTTATAGGTACCAGGGGCAGTCAGCTTGCGCTTACCCAGACCAATATGGTGGCGCGGGCGATTGAAGCAGCGAACCTGGATTTGACCATGGATGTCCAAATACTCAAAACCAAAGGGGACCAGGTGACAGATGTGCCGCTGGCTTCATTTGGCGGGGAGGGCGTGTTTGTCAAGGAACTGGAACGGGCGCTTCTATCCGGCGAAATCGATATGGCGGTACACAGCCTGAAAGATCTGCCGGCCACATTGCCGGAAGGGTTGGTTATTGCGAGCACGCCGGAACGGGCGGATGCACGTGATGCGCTGATTGCCAAACAGGTAGACCGGCTCGAGGCCCTGCCGGAAGGCGCCTGCGTGGCGACCAGCAGCCCGCGCCGCCGGGCGCAACTTCTGGCCTATCGTCCCGATCTCCGATTGACAGATATCCGTGGTAATATCGACACCCGTTTGAAAAGGCTGACTGAGGCTGATGACCTGGACGCTATTATTCTGGCCGCCGCCGGTCTGGATCGGTTGGGCTGGGGCGACCGGATTACCGAGCGTATAGACTGTGAAGTGTGTATGCCGGCCGTGAGCCAGGGGGCCCTGGCGATAGAAACACGTGTGGATGATGACCGCACAATCGCTGCTGTCAGCCGTATCAACCATGTTATCACCCATCAAGCCATCCTGGGAGAACGCGCCTTTCTCCGAGGTATCGGAGGTGGATGTCACACGCCGGTCGGCGCTTGGGGTAGAATACAAGAAAACACCCTGCGTCTGGACGGAATTCTGGCGGCCCTGGACGGCAGTTGGATGGTGCGGGACACCGTTTCGGGCGCTCCTGAAGAAGCAGACGAGTCAGGGCGTCAACTGGCTGACAAGATACTCAATAAAGCACCTCAGGCCCCGCTTTTCTTGTAACCCCGGAAACGAGTTTGAAACCTCAGAATGGATACGCCATCAAATAAGCCCCTCTACGGTCTTCGTGTGCTGGTGACCCGCAGCCGTGAACAGGCCAGCGATCTTTCAACCCGGTTGATCAGGTTGGGCGCCGAACCGATCGAAGCGCCGGTCATTCGTATCGAAGATCCGGAAGACTGGACGTTTTTGGACCAGGCGTTGGCACAAATAACATCGTATGATTGGCTCATTTTTACAAGTACCAATAGTATCGATCAGTTCTTCAAGCGGTTTTTTGAAAAGGATCTGAAGGTTGGCGCATTAGCATCTACGAGTATTGCCGTAGTCGGTCGGGCTACCGCCACCAGACTCCAAGAACATGGCTTTATAGCGGATCACCAGCCCGATCAGTTTAATGCGGAGGCGCTGGTAGAGAAGCTGGTCCAAAGCGAGGTCATGAAGAAGGCTCGGATTTTGTTTCCCGGTGCGGACATCGCCCGCAAAACGATTGTAGATGAACTGACTGCTTATGGCGCCGAAATCCTCCCCGTAACGGTTTATCGGACGGTTACCGTAGAGACCCTGCCGGATGAAATCAACTCTATGCTGGAACAGAAAATGATTCATATGGTGACGTTCGCAAGTTCCTCCACTGTTCGGGCTTTCACACAGACGCTCGGTGAGCATGGTTTAACCAGGTTGGAAGGCGTCACGATAGCCTGTATAGGTCCTGTTACGCGAAGCACTGCCCGGGAGGCGGGGCTATTCGTTGATATTATGCCTGAAGAAGCGTCTATCACTGCGCTCATAGATGCTATTGTGCAGTACAGACATCATTCGTAATAACGGTTGCTTTCACGGAAAATAGGTGTATATTGCGGGCGATTTTATGTTGAATATTGGTTGAAATGATATAATGAATTGGGCGAACACTCGCCCCTACATGAATCCGGAATTGATCATGCCTTATTGTCCCGATTGTGAATATAAATATCCCCGGAATATAGAACAATGTCCGGTTTGTGCTACGCCGCTTGTGGATACATTAGATGAAGAGGCTTCCTATGTTTGCGATGAGTGCAAGGAACCGGTGGCCAAAAATGCCCAGTCCTGCGCCAATTGCGGCACCGTATTTGTCGAAGATCTGCGTTGCCTTCTACATCCAGACACCCCGTCTCACGGCATATGCGTTGTTTGTGGCCAGCATCTCTGTCCTAAATGTGCCGATCGGCAGACGCGTCGCTACTTTTGCGAACATGACGCCCAGGAAGAAATACAGCCTGATGCCGAAGAGGATAAAGAGAAAAGTACCGTTAAGGACTGGGAGGCGGTGTTGTACCAGCGATATCTGAAGCAGGAAGGGGTGGACAGCCGGATCTTTGACGAGGAACACAACCGTCATCTGATTAACGGTTCAGATCAATTCCCAGGCATTAAACTAATCGCGCCATTCGGTGGTAAAAAGCAGGTGGTACGGATATTAATGGAACGTGAAATAGAAGGCGAAGTTGTTCTGTTTCAATGCGAACGATGCAGTGCTATCAGCGGTACGAGTAACCCGGTTTGTCCGAATTGTGGACGGTGAGGTTTTTCCATGCCATTTCCTATTCATCGGCCACGGCGATTACGCAGTAACGATACGCTACGGCGGATGGTACGCGAAACGCGTCTGTCGGTTGATGACCTGATCTATCCGATGTTTATCTGTCCGGGCGAAGGCGTGCGGGAACCGATCGGCCCCATGCCCGGCGTCAACCAGCTTTCGGTCGATCAGGGGATTGAAGAATGTCGGGAAGTCGCGGGCCTGGGGATTCCGGCGGTGATTCTGTTTGGTATACCAGAATCCAAAGATCCTGCCGGCACAGGGGCGTATGCGGATGATGGCATCGTGCAGCAGGCGGTTCGGGCGATTAAGCAGAACGTGCCGGACCTGATGGTTATTACCGATGTGTGTCTGTGCGAATACACCGATCACGGCCACTGCGGCGTGGTAAAAGACGATGACGTCCAGAATGATCCAACGCTACAACTGCTTGTTAAGACGTCCCTTTCCCATGTTCATGCCGGCGCCGATATGGTCGCGCCATCCGACATGATGGATGGGCGTATCGGCGCCATTCGTACCGCACTGGATGAAGGGAATTTGACCCATATTCCAATCATGGCCTATTCCGCCAAATACGCCTCGGCCTATTACGGTCCGTTTCGTGAGGCTGCGGGATCTACCCCGCAATTCGGCGACCGACGGTCTTATCAGATGGACCCGCCCAATAGCAATGAGGCACTACGCGAGGTGGCAATGGATCTGGAAGAAGGCGCTGACATTGTGATGGTGAAACCAGCGCTGGCCTATCTGGACATCATCCAGCGGGTCAAGTCGACCTTTGACGTCCCACTGGCTGCCTATAATGTAAGCGGGGAGTATGCCATGATCAGAGCCGCCGGTCAGATGGGCTGGATAGACGAAAACCGGGTCATGATGGAATCTTTGGTCGCCATAAAACGCGCCGGCGCCGATCTGATATTAACCTATTTTGCTAAGGACGCAGCCAAATTAATTTAGCCACAGGGAACACAGGGAGTTTTTATCTTTTGCCTTTCAATCACCAAATCACCAAACCACGAACCGCAAAGCGCTCGAAGTCACCGCAGGTGGTTTCCACTGCTCGCATCATGTCCGCAGGACGCATGCCATCACTAAATCTCCATTTTCTTTACCGGAGTTTCTCATGAAACGTATGCGATCGGAAGCCTTTTTTGCCCGGGCGCAGAAACTCATGCCCGGTGGGGTGAACAGCCCGGTACGGAATTTTGGGCGCGTGGGCGGCCATCCGGTTTTTATGGCCCGTGGAAAAGGCGCGAAGGTCTATGATGCGGATGGGAACGAATATATCGATTATCTGGGTTCATGGGGGCCATTGATATTGGGGCATAGCCATCCCTGGGCACCAGCTTCGGTACGCCGACAGAGGCGGAACTCAAGCTGGCGGAACTCGTCAAAGAAGCCTATCCTTCCATTGATCTGGTACGTATGGTCAATTCCGGGACGGAAGCGACCATGAGCGCTTTGCGTGTCGCCCGGGGGTATACCGGGCGGAACCTGGTGATTAAATTTGAAGCGGGATACCACGGCCACGGAGACAGTTTTCTTATCCAGGCCGGTTCCGGGGCCGCCACATTCGGGATTCCGGACAGTCCCGGCGTACCGGCAGACCTGGCGAAGCTGACGATAAACCTGCCGTATAATGATCGTGAGGCCGTCAGGCAAACGCTGTCCGAACGCGGCGATGATATCGCCTGCGTGATTATCGAACCGGTCGCCGGAAATATGGGCATGATTCCGCCGGTCGCCGGTTTTCTGGAGACCATTCGTGAAGAGACTGAAAAACGAGGCGTCATCCTGATCTTCGATGAGGTCATTACCGGTTTTCGGGTGGCGTTCGGCGGGGCGCAGGAGCGATTCGGTATCCAGGCGGATATGACCTGTCTGGGCAAGATCATCGGCGGTGGCTTGCCGGTGGGCGCCTACGGTGGACGACGTGAGATCATGGAAACGGTCGCGCCGCTCGGCGCGGTCTATCAGGCCGGCACCCTCTCGGGTAACCCGCTGGCCATGACCGCCGGCTATGAAACAGTAAAACAGCTCAAAGAACCGGGCGTTTACGACCGGCTGGAGCAACTCGGCGCCCGCCTGGGCGACGGTCTCCGGACTGCCGCTGACGAGGCAGGCGTCGCCGCCTATATGACGCGAGTCGGCTCCATGATGTGTACCTTCTTCACGAATCAAGACGTCACCAGCTACGATACGGCCTCCTCATCCGATGCGGATGTCTATAGCAAATACTTCTGGAATATGCTCGACCGCGGTGTTTACCTGGCCCCATCAAGACTTGAAACCGGCTTTATATATTGACCGGACCATTGAGTCGGCTGCGGAGAGCTTAAAGGAAATCCGTTAATTTGTTGATTTTCTGATTGATTTTATTTTTCAATCAACAAATCAATAAATCTCTCTTAACGCTTCCAGCAGTAGATCGATTTCTTCTTCGAGGGTAAAGAAGGTTATGCTGGCGCGAAGGCCCTCTTGAGTGTGCGGCAAGGGTTTGATGATGATGTTCCGGCGTTCCCGCAAGGACTGGCTTAATGCCTCCCCATTCCATCCTTCCAATCCAAAAGTAACCAGCGCAGCGGATAGATCCGGAGAGGCCGGTGTATACAATATGCTGCCGGGTATATCCTTTAATCCTTCCTTTAACCGGGTAGTCAGGGCGACGGTCCTGGACCAGATGTTCTCCAGTCCTATATCTTTCAGGTAGTCAGCGGCAAAGGCCCAAGTGTGGACCAGGGGCCAGGACCAGGGCCCGTACTGGAACCGCTCGGCAGTTTCGCGCATTTCATAGCGGTCGTTTTCGAAATCGAGCCAGGCTTCCGAACGTCCCCCGGCGTAGGTCACCTTCAGGTCATGCAGATGGTCCGGATGGACGTATAACAGGCCGGATGCATACGGGGCGAACATCCACTTATAGGACAGGATACCGGCAAAGTCGCAGTTAAGTTCCCGAAGCGGCATCGGGTACAGACCGGCGGAATGGGCCAGGTCCAGGAACGTGGGAATCCCCCGCGCCCGGGCGGCAGCGCAGATGGGCTCTACCGGCAGGCGAAATCCCAGGTCGGTCGTTACATGACTGAGCGCTACAAGGCGCGTGCGGTCTGTGAATAACGAAGTCACCACTTCAATCTGTTCCTCAAAATCATCGACCAGCGGGATTTTAACAACGTCAACGCCGAACCGATCTCTCAGATGCAGCGCAGGTAACAGCAAGGCCGCTTCCTCATCCGCCGTAATGATGAGTTGATCTCCCGGTTGCCATGACAAACCACGCAGCACCGTCTGAAACGCCTCACTGACGCCCCGCATCAGGGCCAGATCACCCGGTGAAACCGAAAAGAATCTCGCCAGCCGAGCCATACTCTCCTGCCGCCGGGGATATTCCTCTTCCGGATACACGATATGCACAGGACCCCGATCGAGCAGCTCCTGCATCAATCGGGCATGTTCCGCCGCCACCGGGGCAGGCGTAATGCTCACGCCGCCATTTTGGAACCAGATGTAGTTCTGAAGTGCCGGGAAGTCATTTCTGAGGGTTTGGATATCCATCCATATTACCAGGGTTGGCCACAATAGTTCATCGCCGTCAACGCATAAACAGCCGCCGCCGAGGCCGCGCGGTCGACGGAGACCCATTCCACGTTGGCATGGGCTGTTTCGTTGGAGGGACCGTAGTAAAATGTGGGGACGCCGCAGCCGTGGACGTACAGGTTGGCATCGCCGACGATGCGCAGGCCGACATATTCCGCTTCCTGACCGGTGACCTGACGGTGCGCAGCGGCAGCGGCCTGGACAGCCGGATCTTGGATCGGCGTTTCAAACGGTTCGCGTTCGTGTTCCATGGTGATGTCCAGCGTCAGGTTTCCAGCTTTCGCTATGGGAGCAGTGATGCGTTCGATGTCCGCCAGGATATCTGATGCGGTTTTGCCGGCCGACCAGCGGCGGGTGCCGGTCAATGTGCACTGCACCGGCGTTCGGTTGAAATAGTCGCCGGCGTTGACTTCACCGATATCTATGCGCTCGGCGCCGGCCAGTGGATGGACGGCGTCGGCGTCCAGTTCCTGCTGCCGATTATAAATGCACTGAATCAGTTCACCGACATACCTAATTGGGTTTTCGCTAAACGGCACATACTGCGTATGCATCCCGCCTTTGTCCGACGTCAGGGTGATGGTAAACACCATCGAGCCCATGCTCATGACCCACAGGGCATCCCGACCTTCCACGATGATAATCCGGTCACCGCCTATCCGGCCTGTATTGATATCTTCAATAAGTGCCTTCGGGCCATCCTTATTTGCTTCCACCTCTTCATGCCCCACGACCGCCGTCAGCCACACATCACCCTGTAACTGAACATCAGAATGCAATAGTGCCCTGGCGGCTCCGAGCATGGCGGCCATTCCGCCTTTCATATCGGTCGAGCCCCGACCATAGAGGCGATCGCCCTCTCGATACGGCGGAGCATGATCGCCGATAGGGATAGTATCCAGATGGCCGTTAAAGATGAGGCCGGGACCATCGCCAGTCCCGGGAATACGCGCATACAGGTTGTTGCGTCCCGGTGTCACCTCGCGGATGTCCACGTCGAGGCCAAGATCACGCAACTGTTGCCCGAAACAGACGCAGACGGCGGCCTCGTCCATGGTGACACTCGGGATGTTGATGAGGCGGATGGTTTCGGCGGCGATCCATTCGGGGTCGATAGTGGCGGTAATTTGGGTAGGTAGGGTCATGGGGAAATTGGATAGGCTAAAAATGCCAAGGCTAAATTATTTGGCCGTCCTCACCGGACGAAAACCTGGTGCGATTCGTCGACCGGCATCTCGTGGATGCAACGCTGGGGTATAACAATGGAGCGGGAAGTGGCAGATGCGCCGGACAGGCCGGACTGGGTTGTGAACGGGCCTGGCCTGAAGGCCCAGAGTCACTGATGTTACGCCGTCTGCGATGAAGGATTGGAGCCGGATCGGGAATACCATCGGTATACAGCTCCTATAACTCTGATATCATACGATACCCTTGTTTCTATCCTCGAATCAGAAATTCATAACCAGCTTAATCCTTCGATCCATACTTCCTGTCATCAGCATCGTTTTATCCGGACTGAACGCCACGGCCGTCACCGCGTCTCGATGCTCAACCGCCAACCGGTAGATCTGGTCCTCTTTAAAATCCCAGATCCAGACGGTTCGATCCGCACCGCCGCTGGCCAGATATTGCCCATTTGGGCTGAAGTCCAAACACCATACTGCGCCCTTATGTTGGGTAAGGGTGGTTTTGATCTGATGGTCGATATGGCCATCTATGATTGATTTGACCGACCAGACGATAGTGTCACCGCCTTCACCGCCACTGGCCAGATAGTCACTTTTAGGATTGAAAGCCACCGAGAGTACCGGCCCACTATGATCGGTTAATGTCTGAAGTACTACCCCTCTGGTTACGGCCCACAGTTTGACGGTCCGATCCTGACTGGCGCTGGCTAATATTTTCCCGTCCTTGCCGAAGGCGATGTCCGTCACCCGCCCGCGATGTCCGGGCAACGTGGCCAGGAGTCTGCCTTTTCTCACCGACCAGAGTTTAATCGTACTGTCAAAACTGCCGGTCGCCAGAACGGATCCGTCCGGACTGAAATCCACAGAGGTTACGCCAGACCGGTGTCCCTTCAGCGTATACAAAAGTTCGCCATCTTTAACACGCCACAGTTTGGCGGTATTGTCCGAACTTGCGGTGGCGATGATCTTGTCGTCCGGACTGAAAGACAGATCCCACACCGCCTTTTCATGGCCGGACAGCGTCCGTTTCGGTTTGCAGGCAGGCATGGACCAGAGGATAACCGTCTTATCCCAGCTTCCGGTTGCCATCAAATTTGAATTGGAAGTGAAATCGATGGAACTGATGCCGTGTTTATGATTCGTTAATGATTTCTTTTCTACGCCTGTGACCTTCTGTGCGTTTGACCCGTCTGCCCAGACGGTCATCACGCCGAGTATGATCAACGCGGTTGTCCAGTGATGCTGTTTCATGATAATCTCCTCGTGCCCATACTCCGAAATGAGCACCGTGTTGCCCTGCGAACCACTGATGAGCCCTGGAATGTCCTTCCGGATATCCTATTGCATTTCAATCACTTACAAGAAAATATCAATAGGATATGTGACTGCGTTCTACACACATCAGTTGCTTAGCGTTCGATATGGTTCCTTTACTACTCAAGGATGAGAGTATATGGTTTCCATAATACTTTTATATTAGGCCTATTACGGAAAATCCTTTAGACATATCTGCACCAGGCTACAGCAACCCGCCTCTATTCGCTGGTCCTACCGATACTATCTAAGGAATTTGCTGTCCTGATGAAGGGCGTGGTCACATCCTCCGGGAGATAGTCAAAAGCCCGTCGCGCTTTCAGATGGATTATGTCGATATCTACCTGCTCGACCATCCGGGCCCTGATTACACCGATTGAGGAAATGCTGGACGCATTGAATGATCTTGTACAACAGGGCAAGGTCCGCTATGTGGGGTGCTGCAATTTTTCCGGCTGGTAGGTGTGTAAAGCGCTGTGGGCGACGGACGGAAATCCCCTACCCTAGTTCCCTTTATGTGTGTGCAGAATCCTTATAATCTGCCCGGTCGGTCGCTTGAGGAGGACATGATCCCGCTCTGTCGTTCGGAGGGCGTGGGGATCATGGTGTATAGTCCCCTGGATACGCCGCCACCAGCCGCCACATACTGGGCAAACAGGCTGGATCGATATTTCTGAAATGGCGGGACATTAATTGCGAAATCTATACGAAGCATGTATCAAGGCGTGAAAATGAATTACCGGCCGAAACGTAATTATATTAATCTATAGTGTCAAGTATTATATGCGATCAGGTAGCAAGAAGTAGAAAATGATTTGATGACCTGTGCCCAGGAGATCGGGAATCATATCGGATGGGTGTTGGCCGCTCGTTGCTCGGCCAGCGGGGTGTAGAATTAAAGATCTTTAATATTTAACGAAAGTATGTTGCGGTTGGGAGAATATTTACTTGCCTACTTGAACTCTGGATCGTATAGAATATTTAAACCCATGAAAAAGTCTACCTGGTTCAAAGGATGGAAGGGATTTTAACATATGATTGAAGATATTAACAGTGCGGGGTTGCCACCTGGCCTTCTCCGGTTGATGGATAATGAAAATCCGCTGGGGCCGTCGCCGCTGGCACTCGAAGCCATCGAGAAGTATATGCAGGCGATTAACCGGTACGAATGGTTTGAGGCGGCCGGTAATGGCGGTTTGCAACACCTGCATCCGGTGAACATGCTGATCCAGGCGTTGGCCAAGTCCGACGGTATCCCCCTGTGCAATCCGTTCGCCCCGGAGGCACCGCATCCTTATTTTATCTCTTCGGGGGTGGATCAAATCCTGAAGCTGCTGGCCGTGGCCTATCTGACGCCGGGTGACAGAGAGCTGATCGAGGCGGAGCCGGGATATGGGGAGATATCGGAGAAGGCTAGGCTGATTAACGACGGCGGCATCCCGACCCGTCTGGTTCGTGTGCCGCTGACAGAAAACCACGATCACGATCTGGATGCAATATTACAGGCGATCACCCCGAAGACCGCTCTGGTAACCATCACCAACCCGAACAATCCGACAGGCACGCTGCTGCCGTATGAAGCCCTGGAACAGTTTATCGATGCCACGCCGGAACACGTGGTCGTGATTATTGATGAAGCCTACCACCACTTTGTCCGGGATCCGAACTACCGGTCGGCCATGTCCCTGGCGACCTCCCGTGATAACGTCGTGGTCGTCCGGACATTTGCTAAAGTATACGGCATACGCGGAGTCCTTCTTGGCTATGCGATTACCAGTCAGGCCATCAAAAAGAAGATGTTGGTCTACAATCATGCCCGGGCCAGTCCGCTGGCCATCATGGCCGGTATTGCCGCGCTGGATGACCACGAGCATGTGCGACGCAGCAAGCAGGTTGTGATTGACGCCAAGGAACGCATGTATACGGCCTTCAATGAGATGGGACTGGCCTACATCCAGAGTCATACCAATTTTGTAATGGTACATGTGGAGCGAGACTCACAGTCTGTCATACAGAGCTTATTGGATCGGCGTGTGGCTGTTTCTCCACGCGGCAGTCAGGTGTTGAAGGGATGGATACGGGTCTCGGTCGGTACCCTGCCGGAGACTGAGGTCTTTCTCACGTCGCTGAAAACTGTTTTGGCGAAAATCTGATAAGCTATCGAAAACGACGTGGTATGGGGACCACCGTGCCTGAAGTTCGACCACACACGCCTGTTGAAGCCTACGAATCCGGACCGCCGGTCCGCATTTTTACGCTGGCCTGATCGGGCTTATGTTTGCTGCGATCGTGGGCGTATGGGGCGTGTTCGTGGGTAATCACCTCGGTTACTCAAAAACGACGGTCGCCCATATGCCGTCCTCGTTCCTACTCCCTTTTTTCCTTCTGATTTTCGGTCCGACCCTCCTGATGCGACGCCTGATGGCGCACCGGGCCTTAACAGCGCCGGAGCTCCTGATTATCTTCTGGATGGGGATGATCGCGTCGACGGCGCCCGACCGGGCGATGATCCGGTATCTGCTCGCCATCATTACCGTACCACATTACTTCGCCAGTTCAGAAAATCAGTGGGCCGAGATGTTCTTCACGTATCTGCCTGAATGGGCCGTGCTGAGTGACGCCCGCGGCGCGGCACGAGGCTTTTATGAGGGCCTTACGCCCGGCCAATCCATCCCTTGGTCGGACTGGGCGTTTCCTGTATTCTGGTGGCTGTCTTTCCTGGGCGCTATCCTGTTTACGGGCGCCTGTCTCATTGTCATATTACGTAAACAATGGATCGAACATGAACGGCTTCAGTTTCCGCTCGGCCAGGTGGCGATTCAGCTGCTCGGTGTTGATTCCGACCCATCGGACGGGAAAAGACCCCCGAAAGACCGTTCCATCTGGCCGGTATGCTACCGGACCCGGATGTTTCAGATCGGATGCGCAGGCACCTTTCTGATGATGGTGTGGAACTGCGGATCATTCTGGAGCCTATGGGCGCCGTTTCCGATTACTGGAACGCCGACACTCTCCATCGTTTTCGGCCCGGGCTTTCCGCCGCTGGTCCTCCGTCTCGATGCTTTTATTCTGGCCTTTGCTTATTTCATTCATGTGGACATTCTGTTCAGTGTGTGGTTGTTTCAGCTCGTTAAAGTGCTGGAAGCCGGGATACTGAACCGGATAGGGATTCTGTCTACAGCCAGCACCGTGGTGCCGGGCGGTCTTGTTTCTATTCAATTCATCGGCGGCATGATCAGCTTTGTGCTGGTGGGGTTATGGATGGCCCGGCACCATCTGAAGGAAGTCTGGCATACCGCGCTGGGCCGCAAGACTTCCTTAAATAATCAAGAGGAACTCTTCTCCTACAGAATGGCCGGCGTCGGCCTGGTCCTCGGTTTTGCCTACCTGGTCGGGTGGTTGCATAGCGCTGGTTTATCCATCCCGATCACGCTGCCCCTGCTGTTTTTTCTATTTGTCTTTTACCTGGCGCTTGCCCGGGTGATAGCGGAAGCGGGGTTGGTGGATCTGGACCTGGCTATCAATGCCCATGCGTTTACCGTGGGGTTTGTCGGTTCAAGCAACCTGCCTGCCGCAGACCTGACGGTACTGGGCCTGGGTAGCGCTTTTGCCCGAAACTGGCGGACGTTTACCATGGTCGGCATCTCACATGTAGCCTGGTTTCAGGATTATGTGGGAAGAGTAAAAGAGATTGGACGCCAACGTGATATAGAGCATACAAAAAACAAGGCAGGAGAGCCTGCCTTTCAAAAAAAGCAGATTAGTGGGACGTTTCTCTGGGTCAGTCTGGCCTTCGGCACGGGCGCGGCCTGGGCTTTGATTTATACCATCTCAGCCGGCTACATATCAGGGGCGCAGAATCTTCGTGCCAATCCTGGATTGCATTCCCCATTTTATCAGTTAATCGTCACCTGGATGAACAATGCGACGCAAATCAGTCCGTTGGAAATAGGTTTTCTTGTCATGGGCATGATCATCAACAGCCTGATTATGTTCAGCCGGTATCTATTCACCTGGATACCGCTGCATCCCATCGGGTTTGTGGTTGCGGCGTCCGGCGACATTGGCCTGACCGTGTTCTCCCTCTTCCTGGCCTGGCTGATTAAAGTGATTATTCTTCGCGTCGGCAGTGTACGGCTTTATACCAGAGTACAACCGCTGTTTCTGGGTATACTGGTGGGCTATGTACTCGGCGTCGGCCTCTATTATACGGTGAACACCCTCTGGTTTGCGGACAATCCGTATGGGGCGGAGCTGTATTAGGGTTGACCGGGCCAGGTCAGCCGGTTACTCTGGTAAATTGTATGGACGGATTGTTAATATAGATACGCAGCTTGGAAATATGGAAATATGGATAGGGGAAATCACATATCATGGCAAAAATTATTGAGGGAGAGAGAATCGGTAAAACAGCACCTTTGAAGGTGGGTTGTGCGGCCGCCATCTTTGATGAATCTCATAAGAAACTCCTGCTGACACGTCGCACCGACAACGGGCAATGGTGCTTGCCCGGCGGCGGCATGGAACCGGGTGAAAGCGCTGCGGAAGCCTGTGAGCGGGAAGTGCTGGAAGAAACAGGGCTTCACGTGACGGCAGACACACCTCACCGCTATTTATACGTCTCCGCACCGAATCATATCGAACGTATGCCTGATATCTTTGCTGAACAAACGGCTGCGTTTATTCGATAACTAATGTTTCGCAACAAAATAAACACACGCTTTATCCGCTGGAGACATATCCCAACCGCTCCCTTGAATGATCTATATCCACCCATCTGTATTTACTGTCCGTCACCCCGTAGCAGATCTCGAAGACCGGCGCTGCGGTGGCGTTGAGCGCAAGTTCGATGAGATGCACAATGTCCTGATGGCTGCACCAGATCGATTCGGGAAAGGGGCCGGATGCTGCATTTTCCTTATTGACCCAACCGATCCGAATGCACACAGTTGATATGCCGTGGGCATCCGAATAGGTGCGGCAGATTCCTTCCGCCCAGACTTTGCTGGCCGAATAAGGCTCTGTGGGCCGTGGCAGATGCGAAAGGGTAATCGGTGGGATGGGATCAGGAAGGTCTTCAATTCGGCCTTCCCGGATCGAAACATAAGGTTCTTCAAATTGAGCGTACCCCCAACTGACCATGATGGAACTTGCGTACACCACCCGTTTTATACCGATTTTTCGACATGCTTCCAGCACATTGTAGGTCCCGATCACATTGCTGCTGAGGACCTTCTCAAACGAGGCGTTGGGATCAGGCACCGCCCCGAGATGAATGACGGCGTCTACCCCCTGTAAAGCGTTCAAAACCGCATCGGCATCACTCAAATCGGCGATCGTGAAGTGATCGGCGGGGACTTGCCTGATGGCCTCCTCATTGATTCGATCCGAACTGACGGTCCGTCTACCACTACCATAGACATCATACTGATCTTTCTGTGCGCTTAGATGCCGGTACACCAGGTTTCCGATGAGTCCGTACACTCCGGTCACGTGTACCTTCAAAGGTTTCTCTTCAGCCATCATGTCCTCCGGATGCGTGTTTAAATAGTGTACCTTAACCACATAGGCCTTATAGAAAATTCAAAACGACGACCTATTCACATTTACTTATTCATATGGATATGTCAATATATACTACCTGTTTGTTCAACCACCGTTTTTCAAATCAACCACTAATGATTGTCAAGGCTGTTTCGTGATAGATAAAGAAAGCGGATGGCGGGCATGGTAACAAAAGAGAATCGTCTGCGCGGCGTGGCCTGCATGCTGGGTGGTTCAGGGATGCTCACGCTCAACGATGCGGTGATTAAATGGGTAGGGGCCAATCATCCGGTTGGCCAGATGATCACCATTCGTGGGCTGTTCGTCATGATATTTTTGCTGTTACTGGTGCATCGTCCCGGCGGGGGTGGTGTACGCGCGTTATACCTCTCGAGTTGGCCCGGGCCGCTTGTCTGGGCCCTTATGCTGGTCGCCTCCACGTATCTGTTTCTCACCGGTCTTCAATATCTGCCGCTGGCCGATGCCGTAGCCCTTACCTTTGCCGGTCCGCTGTTTGTTGTGGCGCTGGCCCCGCTGTTGTTGGGTGAGTCGGTGGGATGGCATCGCCGTGTAGGCGTCATACTAGGATTCGGCGGCACGTTGCTTATCCTAAAACCCGGTGTGGATACTTTTCGATGGGTGGCCTTATTGCCCCTATCGGTGGCATTCATAGAAGCGTTGCGGGACATAGTCGCCCGGCGCGTGGTGCCCAGAGAAACCACGCTGGCAATGGTTTTTGTCGGCTCTTTTGTGGTGACTGTTTCCGGACTGGTGACTGCCCCATGGGGATGGCCGCCGATTGACAGGAACGCGGTAGGACTGCTCGCGCTCGCCGCCTGTTTGCAGGGTGGTGCGCATTTCTTTATAGTCGAAGCATTCAGACACAGCGAGGCAGCGTTTGTCTCCCCTTTCCGCTATGCCAGCGTGCTCTGGGCGACCTCCCTCGGTTTTGTGCTGTGGGGCGACCTCCCGGATATCTGGATCATCGCGGGCGGCAGCCTCGTCGTTTGCAGCGGCCTCTATCTTCTGCGCAGTAAAAAGGCGGGTTGAACGTTACGGCGTTTTGTGACGCGCTGCAATCAACGTGCGTACCGGGCTTTTCGAATTTTCCGCTCGAGCGGAAAATTTACTGCGGCATCTCTTTACGGACGGCGAGCAGCTCACTCTCCGCCGGCCAGAACCCCTGGGCGCTCCCTTCAATAATCTCCTGCCACATCATTTCGGCGGTTTCCTGCTCCCCTCGAAAATGATGATCCATGGAGATGGCAAACTTGATGATGCTGTCGGCCTCGGGCATCAACTCTTCTTTTGTATGCGCGCCCTGTAAGAACAGCACGCCTTTGTAGTACGTGAAGTTTTCAACTAATTCCAGATCCTGAGGTACCTTACGGACCAGCACCCGAGCTTCGTCGTGCCGCCCCAGCTTGCGGAGCGCCAGGTAACGCCAGTATGTAGTGGCGACGAGGCGATCGGCATGCTGGACCAACGGCTCACGGCTCGAGCGCTCCATGCCTTGCAGCGTCGCCTGGTAATCTCCGACCGCCCAGCTCGTCTGCCCCAGGTAGTAGTGCATATTGGATCTATACGATCCGAGGTACTGATGCCTGGCGTTGATAATGCCGTCCGGCTCATAGCTATCCTGTTTATCCTCTACAAGCTCCGCCGCCCGTTTGTAATCGGCGATGGCGCGGTCAAATTCCCGATAGCGCGCCAGGTGTCTGCCCCTAAACCTCAGGAGTTTATAGCTATCTGGAAACTTCTCCAATCCCTGCGTGAACACGGCAATCGCCTCAGACCAGCGCGTCAGATACCCGAACCGCCGACCAAGCCAGATATACGAATCCTCCCGTTCCGGCGCCACCGCCATGACCGCCTCCGCGATGAGCAGATCCTTCTCCAGCCTGGTCTTTACCTCCGGAGACCATGCCGGCTCCCGGAGCGGGGTGCCGATGAGTGTCATACGTGGCGGTTCCGTCGTCTCGGCTGTCGCGGTTCTGTCGTCTGCTGTATCATTACCCGGCGCACAGGATATGGTAGAAATGCAGAAACTCGCGATGATTCCCAGAATGCTCAGCCGTGTTTTCATTGGTCCATCTGCCACAATCATATAGGACACCCCCGCCTCAATTGAAAGATTTATGAATCCGCAATCTGCAATCCGCAATTCGTTTTACTTCTCTTCCATAAACGGATAACGCCAATCAACCGGCGGGACCATCGTCTCCTTGATCGACCGGGCGCTCATCCAGCGCAGCAGGTTCATGGCGCTGCCGGCTTTGTCGTTCGTGCCTGAAGCGCGGGCGCCGCCGAACGGCTGCTGGCCGACGACGGCGCCGGTCGGCTTATCATTGATATAGAAATTGCCGGCGGTGTTTCGTAAGGCATTTGAGATCTTTACAAGAGCAGTCCGATCCTGCGCGAATACGGCGCCGGTCAACGCGTAGGGTGAGGTCGTGTCGCACAGCGTGATGGTCTCGTCCAGCTTATTATCGTCATACACATAAATCGTCAGCACGGGGCCGAAAATTTCCTCTTCCATGGTTTTGAATCGGGGGTTCGTCGTGACGATGGTCGTGGGTTCGATAAACCAGCCCTTTGCATCATCATACCCGCCGCCTGTGATGCATTCCGCATCGACCGCCGCGTGGGCATAGTCGATATACGCGGTGATGTTTTTGAACGCCGCTTCGTCGATCACAGCGCCCATGAAACAGGTGAAATCTTCCGGGTCGCCCATCTTAATCTGCTCTACTTCGGCCACGTATTTATCTCTAAAATCCGACCAGATAGACCGGGGGACATACATTCTCGAAGCGGCGGAGCATTTCTGGCCCTGATATTCGAACGCCCCGCGCAGCGCCGCGGCGACGAGTGCGTCCACATCGGCTGATGGATGCGCGAAAATAAAATTCTTACCGCCGGTCTCCCCGACGATGCGGGGGTAATACTTCATGCGGGTGATATTTTCTCCTACCGTGCGCCACATATGCTGAAACGTCGCCGTAGAGCCGGTAAAATGAATCCCCGCCAGATCCGGGCTCTTCATCACCGGATCACCTACTTCTCCACCGGAGCCGGGGATAAAATTAATCACGCCGGGCGGAAGTCCCGCTTTCTCCATCAGTTTCATGATATAATACGACGCATAGACGGCGCTTGAGGCCGGCTTCCAGAGGGAGGTACAGCCGGTCAGGGCAGGGGCTGTCGGCAGGTTGCCGCCTATGGAAGTGAAGTTGAAGGGCGATACCGCAAAAACGAATCCCTCGAGGGCCCGGTATTCCATACGGTTCCAAATGCCTGCGGAAGAATACGGCTGCTCGCTCATCAGCTGCGTCAGATAGTGGCAATTGAATCGCCAGAAATCGATCAATTCGCAGGCCGCATCAATTTCCGCCTGGAAAATGGTCTTGGACTGCCCCAGCATGGTGGCCGCATTCAGAACCGGGCGCCAAGCACCGGCCAGCAGGTCGGCTGCTTTCAGCATCACGGACACCCGATGTTCCCAAGGCATGTCCGCCCAAGTATTACGTGCTTCGAGCGCGGCTTCGATGGCCATACCGACTTCTTTCTCACCGGCCTTATGATACACGCCCAGATCGACGCCATGATCATGCGGTACCCGTAATGTACCTGTGTTGCCGGTTTTTACTTCCCGGCCGCCGATGATGAGCGGAATTTCGACAGGCCCGGTTTTCATCGCACTGAGTTTTGCTTTGACGGCTAATTTCTCTGGTGAACCGGGGCCATAGGAAAAAATCGGTTCATTGACGGGTTCCGGCGCCTTGAAGTACGCATTGGCCATGATGATATGTTCTCCTGTTCCTATATTTTAGCGTAAAATGAGTTATTATACAGACCTGCTTCACCTGAACTCTATTATGGTAGCAATTTATAATATCAATAATTACGATTACAGTCAGGATGGACAATAGTTTTGTGAAAATAAAAAGTTTATTAAATAAGAAGTCTTGCCCCAAGTGTGGCGGACACATATCTTACATACGGATAAAATATCCATTATTCCCGATAATACATCCTTATTTAATGACCAGCGTGCAGTTATAGATTGATTGACCTGATACGCGCTGCTCGATCATCGTAGACGTTTGATCGACCATATTTTTATGATGCGAATTCTAAAAAGTGGATCATTCCCGGTACCAATAACGATGTTTGCATAGCAGGAGTGAGATTTGTCTTTCCGTTGATATGAAACATAAGCCTTTGGACGCGAACTGGATTGTATTAAGTTAACAATCCGGCTACGAGACATGGAGGATCTATGGGGATGTTACGGAATATAAACCTGTATAGAATCAGACCGCCTTGAATGACGGATGTGATGTGTGAAACAATCCACCACTGGCTATCCGCCGCTCGCCGTTCAAACCGTCTGGCGTAGTTCAGTTACCGTCAGTGTAGCAATTTCCACTTTATATGAGGAAATCACAAATGTATCTCAAAGCAACCCATTATCTGAAAGCCGGTATGGGGCTCGCAGCATTGCTGATCGTTGCAGTCACGATATCATGCGGGCAGCAGGCACCACAACGGCCACCCGGAAAAATAATCTCTACCGAGCAATCGGATGGAGAATGGCGCAGACTCAATCGTGATCTGGCGTATACCCGGTATTCACCGCTTGATCAGATCAATGCTGAAAATGTCGCCACCCTCGAGGTCGCCTGGCGCTGGAACCAGGGAAACTTTGGTCCAAGTTCAGAGCGAGGTGGCCAGACCGGTGAGGCCACACCGATTTATGTTGATGGCACGCTGTATACCACAGCAGGGTCCAGACGATCCGTTACCGCGATTGATCCCGCCACGGGAGAAACACTCTGGGTATTTCGGCCGTTTGAGGATGGAAGTCGATGGAGTGATGCACCTCGTAAGAGCTCGGGCCGGGGGGTCTCTTTCTGGACGGATGGTCAGGGTGACAACCGGATCATTTATGTGTCCAGAGGCTTTTACCTGTTTTCGCTTGATGCTGGGACCGGACAGCCGATAACCTCATTCGGTGAAAACGGCCGCGTGGATCTCATGGCCGGCATGCGCGCCCGTGATGGCGTTGATATTGTAGGGACCGTCGGCTCGACCACACCGCCGACCATTGTGAACGATGTGATTGTCGTGGGGCCATCCCTGGCCGCCGGGTTCCGCCCACCTACCATGTCCAATACGCCCGGTGATGTACAGGCGTTCGATGTACGCACCGGCGCACCCAAATGGGTCTTCCATACGATTCCGGAAGAAGGAGAAGAAGGCGTTGAAACCTGGCAGAACGAATCGTGGAAGTATACCGGGAACACCGGGGTATGGTCTTCTATTTCCGCCGATCCGGAACTGGGCAATGGAGATGGCTATGTATATCTCCCGGTTGAGGTACCGACCAGCGATTATTACGGCGGTCACCGATGGGGTGAAAACCTCTATGGTAACAGCGTCGTTTGTCTGAATGCCCAGACCGGCGAAAAGATCTGGCACTTTCAGCTGGTTCACCACGATATATGGGATTATGACAACCCGGCCGCACCGATTCTGGTGGACGTGACGATCGACGGTCAGGCACGTAAAATTGTGGTTCAGAATACCAAACAGGGGTTTTCGTACGTGTTCGACCGTGTAACGGGAGAACCGATATGGCCGATAGAGGAGACAGAGGTGCCGAAAAGCGATGTGCCCGGCGAATGGACCTCTCCGACCCAACCGATCCCGACCAAGCCACCTCCGTTCGAGCACCAGGGCATCTCCGATGAGAATCTGGTTGATTTTACACCTGAGATCAAGCGTCTGGCACGGGAAGCCCTCAAAGGGTATCGCGCAGGGCCGCTGTACACACCGCCCTCCGTCCTGTCGGAAACCCACAAAGGCACGGTCGTGCTTCCCGGCGCCAACGGCGGTATCAACTGGAATATGAGTTCGCTTGATCCAATTCTGGGCGTCAATTATATCGGTTCGAACACCAGCTACGGGGCCGTGGCGCTCGCGAAACCGGATGAGGGCGTGTCGGATCTGGATTACACCCAGGGCCGGTCACCGAGACCGGAAGTCGGGGTTGATCCTGAGAATCCGAGAAACTCAGGGATTCCCATTCTCAAACCGCCCTATGGACGCATCGTCGCGCTCGACCTGAACAAAGGGGAGCATATCTGGACGGTAGCGAACGGGGATACCCCGGAACGGATCAAAAATCATCCCTTAATGAAAAGGGTGAGAAACCTTCCGAGGACGGGTAAATCCGGAAACTTCGGTACGATGGTCACTAAAGCGCTGGTATTTGCCGGTGAAAGCCGGGGTGGTGATCCAGTATTTCACGCCTACAATAAGGAAAACGGCGACCTGGTAGCTACGGTAAGTCTGCCTGCGCCGCAGTCCGGTCTTCCCATGACCTATATGCATAACGGCAAACAATACATCGTTATGACGATCATGAGCAGAGCCGTGCCGGCAGAGCTGGTAGCCATCGCTCTACCCGATACTGATTAAGCTGGATGCAAGGAAGAGCCCTGCGCGTTTGGCGGGGCTCTTCCTTGTTCAATCCTACACCCTGAACCGTGACGTCCGACCAGACGTTGCCACCTTGATCCCGATAGGGTCGACACCCGTCTTCCCACATCTCAGGGTCGCACAACGGACATACACGCCATTTTACCCATACTCGCTTCACATTTAAATTCTATAAATCCGAGGGATGTCAGAAGCGCACGATGCGTTTCGGCGGGAAAACGGCGAGGTTTGTCTGGATTATCTTTGGAAAACGGAACGACGAAATCTGCATTAACCAGCAAACCGCCGGGTGTAAGAAGCGAGAAGAGTTGCTGATAAACAGCCGTAAGCGCTTCCTGCCCACCGAGGTCATGCAAAGTCTGAAAGGTGTAAGCGGCATCTATCGGGGCCAACCCTTCCATCCAGTCCAAGGTCTTCAGATCTGAATTCTCGATCCGGATATGGGTGTGTCCGGTGCCACGAAGCCGTGCCTGCGTATGGCGGGTGAGTGCCGGATTAATATCGATGCCGATAAACGATTGGACAGCATCCGAATCCAACGTAGCAAGCATAGCCTCCGAAAGCCCGCCGGACCCTATCCCCAGCTCCAGGATATGCATCTTCTTTCGATCTGAATGCATAGACCAGGATAAAAGAGTCTCTACGACGCATTCAGATATCGCCCCTCTTTCAGGCCAGCGCTGATCAAGGTCCCTGGTCCAGTCATTGATGTAATCAGGACCCGTAAAATTCGATAAAGCCATTATCATTCTCCCTATCTATAGTATTAAACATTATAGTACACAACAAAAGTTATGAAGGTGGTCATCCCGGCAGGCTTTAAGCGGCGATCTATAGCTCGGAGATTTGCGTAACAATCGGTAATAAAAACTTGACGGACAATATATGTAAAAACATACCTTCTCGATACAGGTATGATATCGATCGAAAGAATCCGGTTGTGCCGACTGAAAAGATCAGGAGGCATCTCAATGTCTGATACCCGAAGGCTGGACAGGCAGGTCGCTATCGGTACCGGCGTTGCTCAAGGTTTAGGTCGCCGCATCGCGCTGGTCCTGGCAGAAGCCGGTGAAAACTGGTCCAGCAAGTGGCCATTCCGTGAAGTGGTTGAAGAGGCGTTGATCAGCATCGCCGGGCCTCGGTATAGAATTCAACGAAGAAGCCGCCCAATCGTATTCATATGAGCCGTACCTGCTCCCCCGGTTCCGGCGTAGAGACGGCTCGTATCATAATTGGCG
>LWDU01037408.1_pt1 | contig 28834 bp, 38 predicted proteins | sample 727161 | NCBI WGS metagenome assembly LWDU01 (sample SAMN04566230, study PRJNA314399) | hydrothermal vent metagenome | isolation source: deep sea hydrothermal plume seawater | place: Mexico: Gulf of California, Guaymas Basin | collected 2004-07-11
GGCAGACTGATTGCGCTTGGCGCCTGCTTCGACATAGACAGGCGAGGACGTCGGCAGCGATCGTGAATGGGGGACGAACAGGATGGCGCGCGCAACGCTGGATCTTGAGACACACACATCGCGGCTCGAAGCGGCAATCGAAAGCATCTGGTTCCGAAACCTGATCACAGCGCTGATCATTCTGAACGCCGCTGTTCTGGGTATCCTCACCTATCAGGAAGACCTCCCTCCTACTTTGGTCGTCTCCCTGAACGGCATCGATCGCGCGATCACCTACATCTTCGCGGTTGAGATTTTCCTGAAGCTCGTCGTCTATCGCCTTCTCTTTTTCCGCTCCGGCTGGAACTGGTTCGACTTCATCGTTGTCGGCATATCGTTGGCGCCAGGAAGCGAAGCCTTCTCGGTACTGCGGGCGCTGCGCGTGCTGCGGGTCCTGCGGCTGCTGCACGTCGTTCCGATGATGAAGCGCATCACCGAAGCGCTCCTGAAAGCCCTGCCCGGCATGGGAGCCATCGTCGCCGTTTTGGCGCTGCTGACATACGTCTACGCGGTCATGGCGACGAACATGTACGGCAACACCGATAATGAGGAGGTGCTGCAGCTTTTCGGAGACCTGCCAAGTTCTGCCTTCTCGCTGTTTCAGGTCATGACAATGGATGGATGGCGGTTCGAAGTCGTCCAGAAAGTCATCGACGACGGTCATCCATGGGCCTGGCTGTTCTTCATCACTTTTATCTTCATCGCCAGCTTCGCCGTCCTGAACCTCTTTATCGCCCTTGTTGTTGAAGCCCTCGCGGCTGAACAGAGAGCGGCAACCGATGAGCTGCTCGAAGACATCGAGGAAGACGTTGAACACGCCGAAGAGGAACGTGCGCGAGGAAATGGCCAGCTTGCGCGCCGCCGTCGATCAACGCGAGAGTGGCGGCAAGACCAGCGAATAGCAGTGAATTCTCACGAACTCGTAATGGTTATTATTGCCATTTGTGAGTATAGGTCACTGTCCCAACGGCCCGATCCGATTATACTGACATTCCAATGAGCCTTTGGCAGTTGCTCATCGATGGCGGAAAACGCCTCTTCGATCCCGATACGCCGGAAGAGCCGGTGGGGAGCGAACAGGCCTGCGCGCCTGATCCGAATGATGTTGGATTCACTGCGGCGGTGGTCGGTCTCAGCGCCAAGATGGCAGCGGCCGATGGCCGGGTCAGCGATGCCGAAGTCATGATGTTCTCGCGCATTTTCCGCGCTTCGCCGGAAGACGAAACCCAGGTCAGGCGCGTCTTCCGCATCGCCCAGCAGACGGTCCGCGGCTACGAAGCCTATGCCCGCAAGATCGGCAAGAAATACTCTGCGCGGCCCTGCCTTCTGGAAGGTGTCCTCGACGGACTGTTCATGATTGCCGGCGCCGATGGTGCGGTGACAGTCGATGAGATTGAATATCTGCGCACTGTTTCAGAAGCCTTCGGCTTCGATGAGACGACCTTCCGGCGTATCCGGGCGAGCCATCTTGGGCCCGACCGCGATGACCCGTACCATATTCTCGGCGTCGCCCATGACGCTGCATTTGACGAAATTCGCCGCGCCTATCGCCAGCTCATGGCTGACAATCATCCCGATAGAATCGTTGGCAACGGCGCCCCGCGCGAGTTTGAGCTCGCCGCCCACGACAAGGCTGCCGCCATCACGGGCGCCTATGCGCGCATTCGGGCAGAAAGAGGCCTGATTGCGGCAAACTGAGGGATTCCGCCGCAGAGAGATTGATTCCGGGGCGTTCAGCCTTCACATTCCTCTGCAGGAGACACGCACATGACATCAGCACGCACCCCGATTTCAGCAGACCTTATCCTCAACCGGATTGGCTACGCCTTTAAAGAGGCGGCGCGCTGGACACTGAAAGGGCTGCTTGCGATCGCGATCGTGTTTATGGCCGGTGTCATTGCAGTGATCACGGCCGCAGCCGGGCTGTTCATCGCTGCCGTTGCGGTCCTCCTGAAACTCACAACGGGCAAGGCCGCGCCGCGCCGCGCGCAATATGCTGGTGGTGAAACCGACGAAAGCGGCATCACGCTTGAGGCCCACCGCACCGCACGCGGCTGGACCGTCGAACGCTAGGCCGACTTGGCAGAAGCCCGTCTGCGGCTCTCAGAATACTTCAGGTTCCGAATACGCTCGACTGCGCCTTGAATGCAGCAGCATCGACCTCATGGCGTAGCGGTTTTCCAGCAAGGAAGCTGGACAGGTTCTCGAGAAACTGTTCGTCATTGCGCCGGTCTGTGCCCTCAGTCGTTGGCGCGGTGTGTGCCGTTAGCGTGATGGCTGGATGAACCCAGAGTGGGCTTTCCGGCGAGAGTGGCTCTTGGCGGGTAACATCCAGTGCCGCATGCGCTGGCCGCCCCTGATCCAGCGCTGCCATAAGCGCTTCTTCGTCGACCAGAGGTCCACGCCCGACATTCAGGAACAGGCTGCCCGGCGACATCGCCGAGAAGAAGTCGGCATTGCCAAGGTTTTCCGTCTCCGACGTCAGCGGGCAGCAGAAAAGAACTGCATCGGCAAGGCCGATATCCTCAGGCGTCAGCTGATCTGGATGCAGCATATGATCGGCGAATGGGGAGACGGCACTGGAGCGCCGCACGCCCGTCACATGTGCGCCAAGGGCTTTTAAACGTCGGCCAGCATTCTCGCCGATATGGCCAAATCCATAGATCAGCCACCGTGTCTCTCCGACTTCACGGAAGGGCACCTTCTGCCACTTGCGGTCCTGCTGAGACCTCCGGCGCGCGGCTCCTTCGCCAAAGAAGTCGAAAGCCGCCCAGAGAACCCATTCAGCGATGGCGTGGGCCTGCACATGGCTGACCGTGTAGATCTCGGCCTTCTGTCCGACTTTCTGCAGAAACTCATTATCGAGGCCGGCGGCGATGGACTGAAACCAGGCGAGGCGAGGCGCGGAGTAGACCTCTTTCACAAAATCGCGCACGGCCGGGCTGAAAAAAGCGTCTGTATTGCCATATGCAATGACACCTTTCGTCCCTTCGCCGCCCCATGGGCGCCTGAATTGCGCACTATCGCTTAAGGTGTAAGGCGCTATTTGTTCAGCCAGCGGCTTGAGACGGGCTTCCAGCCGGGAGAAGGTTCTTTCATGTATAAGAAGATCGTACAAATCGCGCTCCCGTGCCTGCTTGGACTGACCCTTCTGCCAGTGGAAGCTGCCCATGGCCAGTATCAGGCCGAGGGAGAATTCGCAGATGTCCGAAGCCAGGACTATCTTCGCGACGTGGTCGCGCTTGCGTCCACGCTTGGCTCTGCCCATGCCCTCCGCGTGCTTTGTAACGGGCGCAATGACCAGTATTGGCGCAGCTATATGCAGGACCTTTTGAGCCTCGAAGCACCCTATCAGGGCCGGCTGCGCACCTCGATGGTCGATGCCTTTAACACAGCCTACTCAGCCGAAGCAGCGCGCAGGAATTCCTGTGACGACAGCGCGGTGTCAGCCGAACGTGTCTATGCTTCGACGGGTGAGCGACTCGCCAACGCGCTCGTGCAGGCGAACCTTCCTGAAAGCGCACGCGGAAGCGAGAACTAGTCCTCTCGCTTGATCCTGGCCTTGCCGCGGCCGATGGCAAGCGCCTTCACCGCCCCCCGGAACGTCCGCACTTCCTGGCTGGTCCACTGACCGCGAATGAACGCGTTGCGCAGATTGCGGGTCATGAGCGGCGTCTTGTCCGGCGGATAGAAATAGCCCGCGCGCTCAAGCTCATACTCGAAATGCTCGAACATGCCGATCAACTCGGCGCGGCTGGCAACGTCGCTGACCCCTGCCTCAGCGCCCTCAAAACGGCCTTCCTGACCAAGCGCATCACCCCAGGCGTGTGCGAAGACGATCACCGCTTGCGAGAGATTGAGAGAGGCGAAAGCCTTATTCACCGGATAGGTCATGATCGCATCGCTGAGCGCGACATGGTCATTGTGAAGGCCCTGCGCCTCATTGCCGAACATGATGCCGGTTTTCAGAGACTGCTGCCGGACAAGCTCCACGGCACCTGCCGCCGTCACCACAGGCTTTTCCATGCCGCGCGGGCGCGCCGTGGCCGCGATGAGGTAGCCAAGATCAGCGCAGGCGTCCTCGACACTGTCGAACACAGACACTTCAACGCCGGCTTCAAAGGCGCCGGCTGACATCGGTTCCGCCGCAGGGTTCGGCCAGCCATCGCGCGGCGCCGCAATGCGAAGTTCGGTCAGTCCGAAGTTCAGCATGGCGCGCGCCGTTGCGCCGATGTTTTCGCCGAGCTGCGGCTCTGCGAGAATGATGATTGGCCTGTCTGTTTCCGTCATTCGCCTGAATAGTCCGGCCAATCCATCGAACGGAACTGGCCATTCGCAGTAAATTCCGGCTGAAGTCCCGCATCCTGCAGAAGCTCGCGCAGCGCCCGGCGGGGTTGGCTCAACTCATCTTCCACGATGGCACGAATACGCTCGCGCTGCCCGGGCGTCGCGCCCATCAGCTGCAGCGACGTAAAATAGACCTGCTTGTCGATTACATGATCCGAGCTTCGAGCCGCCCAGTCGCTGAGCCCATCCCAGAAGCCAAACAAATTGCGCTGCTTGAGATAGCCATCAGTCGCCAGGGCAATGAAATCGCCGCATGCATAAGGGCCAGAGGAGGCGCCGCGATCAAGCGCGGTTTCCAGCGAGCCGCCCTCCAGCGTCGTCACGCAGTCCTCGAAAGCGTTCTGATAGACAGATGAAAGAAACCCGTCCGGGGCATCCATATTCGACGCAATCAGCTGGTAAGCGATGGAATTGGCGAAGCCGTCATGGATCCAGGCCGCCTCTGGACCGCCGAGCACAACACTGTTGCGGGTCTGGAACAGGCCAACGAGTTCGCGGATCGTGTACCAGTGCAGATAGGCGAGCGCATCACTATTGCGGTTGGAAAAGCCCTGCCCGCCCAGCTCCAGCATGATCTGGTTGTCGAGCACGCTCCCCTCAAGCGAAAGTCCCTGCGCCTGCGCGCCCTTATAGGCAACAATCACCGAGATATCGCGCTCCAGCTCCGCGCCCCATCGGTTTTCCAGTGTACCAAGAAACCCTTCGATGGCGCCAGGCAGGCCGGACGACAGCCATTCCGGCAGGTAAGGGTCCGCCAGGAGTGAGAAGCCATCATGGGCGGAATACTCGCCCTCGCCGATATAGACGTACTGGTCCTGCACCCGGGCGCTCAACAGGTCTTCCGACACGGCAGCGCTGGTCAGGACTGGCCCTTCCGCTTCGACTGTAAGCGTCATCGGCAGCACGTCAGATGGCATGGCAGTCAGATCGCCGTTCAGGGCTTCGACACTCTCAAGGTCCTTGAATCCGATGAGTTCGAACTGCGCATCGTGTACCGCGATGCCGCCACCTGCAAAGGTTACGAACGGCGTCGGGTCATTCGGCAGCTGCCCGGTCAGGGGGATGATACTGAACTCGATCTCACTCACCGGTTCATTCATGACGATCACGTCGATGCCATCCAGCCTTCCAAGGCGGGCACCTTCGGTCTCAGGCGACCAGGTCGCGGATCGGTAGCCCGTCAGCGAATGCGCGAGTGCATAGACGGGCTGCGGCGCATCGAAGCTGTAACGGACAAACCAGTTGCCATCGTCTCTCGGACCAACCGTGACACTAGCCGCCGAAGCGTCCCTTTCGGCCTGTCGTGACTGCGCATGTGAAGGCGCGGCGAGCACGCAAAGGCTCAGCATCGCCGCAAGACTTAGTCGGGTGAGTTTCATGGGTCCGCTCAATCAGCTGTTGCAGGCGCGAATACCGCTTTTGACCATTCGACCCCTTCTGCTATAGCCGCCCGGGATACAGTGCAACTGAAAGGACTTTCACACGATGGCAAAGATCAAGGTCAAGAATCCGGTCGTCGAGCTCGACGGCGATGAGATGACCCGCATCATCTGGCAGATGATCAAGGACCGCCTCATCCACCCCTACCTCGATATCGATCTCAAATATTTCGACCTCGGCATCGAAGCCCGCGACGCGACCGATGACCAGATCACGATCGACGCGGCAAACGCCATCAAGGAACATGGCGTTGGCGTCAAATGTGCGACCATCACGCCTGATGAAGCGCGCGTTGAAGAATTCGGCCTGAAGAAGATGTGGCGTTCGCCGAACGGCACGATCCGTAACATCCTCGGCGGCGTCGTCTTCCGTGAGCCGATCGTGATCTCCAACGTGCCGCGCCTGGTGCCAGGCTGGACCCAGCCAATCGTGATCGGCCGTCACGCTTTCGGCGACCAGTACCGCGCAACCGACTTCAAATTCCCTGGCAAGGGCAAGCTGACGATGAAGTTCGAAGGCTCGGACGGCACCGTGATCGAGCACGAAGTGTTCGATGCGCCGTCCTCCGGTATCGCCATGGGCATGTACAACCTCGACGAGTCGATCCGCGACTTCGCCCGTGCCTCATTCAACTTCGGCCTGTCCCGCAAGTGGCCGGTCTACCTGTCGACCAAGAACACCATCCTGAAAGCCTATGACGGCCGCTTCAAGGACCTGTTCCAGGAAGTGTTCGACAATGAGTTTGCCGACGCGTTCAAGGAGTTCGGTGGCACCTATGAGCACCGTCTCATCGACGACATGGTCGCAGCAGCGATGAAATGGTCCGGCGGCTATGTATGGGCCTGTAAGAACTATGACGGCGACGTCCAGTCCGACACCGTTGCCCAGGGCTTCGGCTCGCTCGGCCTCATGACCTCCGTTCTCATGTCGCCAGACGGCAAGACGGTTGAAGCTGAAGCCGCACACGGCACCGTGACCCGTCACTACCGCAACCACCAGAAAGGCGAGGCAACCTCGACCAACTCGATCGCGTCGATCTACGCCTGGACACGTGGCCTCGCCCACCGTGGCCGTCTCGACAACACGCCTGAGGTCACCAAATTCGCTGAAGACCTCGAGCAGGTTGTCGTCGAAACCGTTGAAAGCGGCAAGATGACCAAGGACCTCGCGCTTCTCATCGGTCCAGATCAGGACTGGCTCACCACTGAAGGCTTCCTCGAAGCAGTGGCAGAGAACCTCGAAAAGAAGATGGCATAAGGCGCAAGCGCTCCATCACCACATTACAAAGCCCCGGTCGCACGGCCGGGGCTTTTCTTTTGGCGCTTTCTACTTTGCTTCCGGTAAAATGCTGATAGGAGCCAGAGGTGTGGGGGCCCTTGAATGCCGAACGTGCAGAAACATGCCAAGCAGCCCGGTTGCCTCTGGGCGATCGGGGCTTTCTTTGGTCTGCTGATCATAGGCTACATCTCCACCCTCATTTTCCAGCCGCACCGGCTTGGGCAGGTGAACCATTGCCTCGGCCCGATCATGAATGCCGAGCCACCGCTTCAGAACACCTGTATCTTCCCGATCAACGCTGAGCTCTGCCTCTACTCAAAGACGGCAGACGACATCTGCAAGACCAGGCGGCTGGAGCCGGATGAAGGTTTCGACCGGACCGGGATCGAGGCCGATCTCGCGCGTCTCGGCGGGCTACTCAGAGTGGGAACCTATGCCTGCAAGCTGCCTTACATGCCCGGCATGGTCGAGGATATGAATACAAAGCGGATGAAACAGGGCTGTCTGCCAGAAGGGGAAACACGCGAATGAAAAAACTGCTTACAAAGACGCCGAATTGGCTGCGCATCGTCCTGATTGTGGTGTTGGTCACGATTGGTGCCAATATTCTGTCGCGCTTCACCAATCCTGCTGCGCACGCGAACGCCAATGACTGCCTCTCGCGTGACGGGGATACCGGCCCTTACACCAATGCCTGCAAGACGCCGATCAATGCGCGCTACTGCTTTCGTTCTGCCGGGCTGGAGAAGACGTGCGGCGTCGTTGAACTCGCTCCTGGTGAGACGATGAGTGACCTCCGCGATGAGGCCGACGCTGCGCGCGAAAACCACGGCTTCAACCGCACGACCGTGCACGCCTGTGCCCTGCCCTACGTGCCGCAGGATGTGCCCAGCACCAATAACAGCGCGCGTATGGTCGATGGCTGCCGGAAACCCGACAATTGATCGCGATGTTGTGGTGGGCCAGACCTAGCCGTTGATGATGATCGGGTCGCCCGGTTTGGACATTGGCGCGGCCTCTTCGATCGCGATCGGCCCTTCACAGATATCGGTCAGCCTTCCACGCTGGCGCTCGGAGGCTGGCTGCGGAATGCGATCCTCATAGCCATCGGCAATAAGGTCACAATTGCAATCCACGCCGTCGATCTTCTCGCCATCGACGAGGTGTTCAACAATCTTGCAGCCGGCGTCGTCGGCCTTGGTCCACATCCGCGTATTGAAGCTCTGCCCGCTTTCAGTGTCCCAGCTCGTGGAGATGGAGCGGCAGATTTCTTCAGCCGCTGCAGGCAGGCATACGGCGATGGCGGCGATAACAAGAAGACGCTGTTTCATACTGCAAACCAAAGCATGAACTGGGCCAGTCCATCCAGCCCTATCCGATAATCACGTGTTCCTCATTGAACCAGAGAGGCGAGCGCGGCAAGTCGATAAACTTGCGCTCATCCTCCAGAAGGGCCGCGCCAGCTTCGGCATTGCCTTCATTCTGGCCAGCCTCGAACAGCGCGTCCCAGCTCTCGAAGTAGATTTCCGCTATGCCGTCATACATGTCGGGCGCATCCCGGCTGTCACGCATCACGCCGTTGAAGTCGTGCGTCAGCGCATGCACCTGCACATAGCGCGCAATACCCAATGTCTTGGCATGTTTGGCGACCAGCGGAGCATGGTTCTCGCGCCAATAAGTCTGGAATTCATCCCGGCTGAGATGCGGCAGCCTGTGCAGGCAGAATGTAAGCTTGATCATTGAAGTCCTCCCTTATGTTTCGGGAAGACTAGCGCGGGAATGGCCTAATCGACCAGCTCATAGCGATAGGATTCGATCACCGTATTCGCGAGCAGCTTCTCGCACATTTCCTTGACGCGGGCGTCGGCCTTGTCCTTGGTAACGCCTTCGAGATCGAGCTCGATCACCTTGCCGATACGCGCGCTGTGCACTTCGTCATAGCCCATACGGCCAAGAGTATCGGCAACCGCCTTGCCTTGCGGGTCAAGCACACCGGTTTTCAGGCCGACATGGACAATGGCTTTCATGACACTCGTCTCCGCTCGGAATCGACGCTGCTGCGTCCTTGTGATCTGACGTCCTATTGAAAGGCGAGCGCCGCTGCAACTGCGCCCGCCACAACAAGTGCACCGACGATCCACGGCGCGCGATTGAGCCAGGTGAAAGCCGCCACGCGCTTCTTGAAATCAGCCCGGTCATTCACGTTCGGAAAAGGGCTATCCGGGACAGGCACGCCGAGAAACGCACAGAGCGGCTCCCACCCTTCCTTGGGATGGAAAACGAGCAGGCGATCTGACGGTATTTCAGCCTTCACTGCCGCTTCATGCTGTTCGAAGATTTTGCGCGCATAGTCGCGATCCTCGAACTTGCCGTGAAAGATTCGATCCCAGATCGTGCTGTAGGTCATTTCCTTGATCTTGCGGACCTTGGGAATGAAGGTCATCCAGTTCGGGATTTTCTTGCTGACCGGATAAATCGTTTCCAGCGCGCTTTCATACCAGCTATCGAAGCTGCGCGTTGTAAGGATCACCTTGGCGCCCGGAAAATGGGCTGAAAGCTGGCGCCAGTGAGCCGATGATGGAAAGTCGACGCTGGCCTGAAAGCCATGGAACACTTCGTCCCAGTCCGCCTTTTCCCCGCGCCCTATGGCGTGCCAGCTATTGAGCTGAAACTCGCTTGGAAACACCTCCATCATATGGTGACATTTGGTGAAGCCGAGCTGTTCCAGAGCCACTTTCGTCGAAAGCGTACCGGTGCGGCCAAAGCCTGCGCCCACGATCTTCAGTGCCATGTTTTCGTCCCCCAGAAGGGAAGACGCTACTTCATGCCGCTCGTGAAGTCGATCACATCGCCGCCCTGGGCGCTCTCCTTGATGATACCCAGGCGCCGGGCAACTTCTGCATAGGCTTCCGTCACGCCGCCAAGGTCACGGCGGAAACGGTCCTTGTCGAGTTTCTCATTGGTTTCAAAGTCCCAGAGACGGCAGCTATCAGGGCTGATCTCGTCGGCCAGGATGGTGCGGACCATCTCGCCCTCGAAGTGGCGGCCGAACTCAAGCTTGAAGTCGATCAGGCGAATGCCAACAGCCGAGAAGAGGCCGCACATGAAGTCGTTGATCCGCAGGGCGAGCGAGACGATGTCGTCCATCTCCTGCTGGCTGGCCCAGCCAAAAGCCGCGATGTGCTCTTCAGAAACCAGCGGGTCGCCGAGCTCATCCTTCTTGTAGCAGAACTCGACGATGGCGCGCGGCAGCGTTTGGACATGGTGCCTGCAGCAACGTTGCGCACGATCACTTCCAGCGGAATGATCTCCACCTTCTTGATCAGCTGCTCACGCATATTGAGGCGCTTGATGAAGTGGTTCGGGATGCCGACCGCCGACAGGCGCGTCATCAGGAATTCACTGATACGGTTGTTCAGGACACCCTTGCCGTCGAGCACGGCCTTCTTTTCGGCGTTGAACGCCGTCGCATCGTCCTTGAAATACTGGATCAGTGTGCCGGGCTCTGGTCCTTCGTAAAGGATCTTGGCCTTGCCCTCATAAATCATGCGTCTGCGTGACATCGCTATCCCTCCGCCAAGGGGAGACGCGCTGCAGGTTCAGCCGCTCTGCGCCCCCAAGAACAAGGCGGAGTGATAACGCGAGTGCTCTTGCTAAACAAATGATGATTCAGCAGGCACCGTTGGGGTTGCGGCACTCGCGCACCGCTCTAGCGTCTTGCGCAGGAAGGCCATGGCAATCTATATCCCGGCAAAGCCAGTCATGCCCAATCAAGAGGAGGGCTTACCATGAGCACATTCGACGATCGCGAGCGCGCTGTGCAGTTCAAGATCATGAACCGCCGCAACAAGCTGCTCGGCCTCTGGGCTGCAGACCTGATGAACCTGTCCGGCAACGAGGCAGAGGCTTACGCCAAATCCGTCGTCATGTCCGACCTCGAAGAGCCAGGCGACGAAGACGTTTTCCGCAAGGTGCGCGGCGATTTCGACGCAAAGGGCGTGAACCGCTCTGACGCCCGCATCCGCGAGCATATGGCAGAACTGCTGGCCGTCGCGCGAGAGCAGATCATGAAGGAAGTCAAGGACTAGGCCTGCCACCTGCCGCTGCTGGTCCGCTATCAGAGCGGGCCACAGCATGCACGCCGACCGTGAGCAGGCCTTGAAGCAAGCGCCTGTTCGCCACACATTCCCTGTAGATAACGGGAATTTCCGATTGGAGACGAGAATGAGCGACGACGTCCAGCAAGCCATCGACAAGGCCGTGAAGAGCAACGATGTGGTGCTTTTCATGAAAGGCACGCCGACTTTCCCGCAATGCGGTTTCTCGTCGGTGGTCGTTCAGGTCCTCGACTATCTCGGCGTGGAATACGCCGCCACGAACGTGCTCGAGGATCAGGCCATCCGCGAAGGCATCAAGGTCTATTCCGACTGGCCGACCATTCCGCAGCTTTACGTCAAAGGCGAATTCGTCGGCGGCTGCGACATCATCAAGGAAATGTTCGAAAGCGGTGAACTGAAAGAGTTCATGGCCGAAAAAGGCATCGAGATGGAAGCGGCCTGAAGGCCCACCACTTCTCGAATGAATTGCACGGAGGCGCTGGCGACAGCGCCTCTTTTTGTTTGTGTTGCCACGCCGCGAACGGCCGCTAGGTTGCTTGCAACGACATGCTGGCAAGCTGGGAGCGCCCGATGAAACTATTTTCCGCTATCACCTTCGCTGCAGCCTTGATCGCCCTGCCAGCCAACGCCGAAGACTGGGCCGCGCAGGCACAGAAGCACACCGCTCAACTCGAAGCCTTTGAGTTCGGCACCGGCGAAACCATGCCGATCACCATGACTTACTACACCCTCGGCACACCGGAGCGGGATGCCGAGGGTAAGATCAGCAATGCGGTCATGCTGCTCCACGGGACGGGCGGCAGCGGTACTTCCCTGCTCCGCCCGCTCTTCGGGGATGAACTGTTCGGCCCGGGCCAGCCGCTGGACCTTGCAGACACTTACATCATCTCGCCCGACAATCTCGGCCATGGCGACAGTTCGAAGCCGAGTGACGGCATGCGGCTCGATTTTCCCCGCTACGATTATGACGACATGGTCCGCGCCCAGTATCGCATGCTGACCGAAGACGCAGGCGTCGATGGCCTCGACATGATCATCGGCACCTCCATGGGCTGCATGCACAGTTTCGTCTGGGGCCCAGAGTATCCAGGCTTCGTTGAGCGCTTCGTCCCGCTTGCCTGCAACGCCATCGAGATTGCAGGTCGCAACCGCATGTTCCGCCAGATGATCATCGACGGTTTTGAGGACGACCCTGACTATGACGAGGGCAATTACGAAGACGCGGGCGACCTTGAAATGGGCCAACTGGTCTATGCGAACACGCTCATCCTGGCGGGCGGAAACCCTTACCGCCTCCAGGCTGAAGCCCCGACGAAGGAGGCCGCGATCGAGGCCCTGCGCACCTCGCAGGAAGGCCTGAAAGCCCGCGCTGTCGATCCGAACGACACGATCTACCAGTTCGATGCGTCCCGCAGCTACAATCCTGCGCCGCGCCTCTCTGAGATCGAGGTACCCGTGCTCTGGATCAATTCCGCTGACGATTTCATCAATCCGCCCGGCCTCGGCGATCCTGAAGCCCTCGCCGCCCAGATGGCAAACGCCCGCTTCGTGCTCATTCCAGCCAGCGAAGAAACCCGCGGCCACGGCACCCATACGGCCGCAGCCATCTGGAAAGATGAGCTAATCGCGTTTCTGGAAGAGCAACCGGACTAGATGCTGGCTGCGGGATAAGGCTGCGCTACCGCGCTATCACGCTTTTCATTGAGCCTGTCCGCTGGTAAACGCGCGCCCCATGAGCACACTTGTGGAAAATCCGCCGATTGCGACCGTAAAGTCACAGCCAAAGGTTGGCATTGTCTCGCTTGGCTGCCCGAAGGCGCTGGTCGATTCTGAGCGTATCATCACGCGCCTTCGCGCAGAGGGCTATGCGATCTCTCCGGACTATGCTGGCGCAGATCTTGTCCTCGTGAATACGTGCGGCTTCCTCGACAGTGCGCGCGATGAAAGCCTTGAAGCCATTGGCGAGGCGATCGAGGCAAACGGCAAGGTCATCGTGACCGGCTGCCTCGGCGCAGAACCCGAAGTGATCCAGAAGGCGCATCCCAAAGTGCTCGCCGTCACCGGGCCGCACCAGTACGAACAGGTCATGGACGCGGTGCACACGCACCTGACGCCGCCTGCTAATGCCTACACCGACCTCGTGCCGGAAACCGGCCTCAAGCTCACGCCGCGCCACTATTCCTATCTGAAGATCTCAGAGGGCTGTAACAATCGCTGCAGCTTCTGCATCATCCCGAAGCTGCGCGGCGACCTTGTCTCTCGCCCGATTCACCATGTGCTGACCGAGGCTGAACAGCTTGTCCGCGCCGGCGTGAACGAACTTCTCGTCATCAGCCAGGACACCTCCGCCTACGGTCTCGACGTGAAATACGCGCCACAGATGTGGAAGGGCGAAGAGTATGAGACGCGCTTCCTTGATCTTGCGCGGGGCTTGGGCTCACTCGGCGCCTGGGTGCGGATGCATTACGTCTACCCCTACCCGCATGTCGACAAGGTCATCCCGCTCATGGCCGACGGGACGATCCTTCCCTATCTCGACATCCCGTTTCAGCATGCCTCTGCCAATGTACTGAAAGCGATGAAACGCCCCGCCAAGCAGGACCGTGTGCTGGAACGCATCCAGCAATGGCGCCGCGACGTACCGGGCATGACCATCCGCTCGACCTTCATTGTCGGGTTCCCCAGTGAAACCGAGGAAGACTTTGAGATCCTGCTCGACTTCATCCGAGAAGCGAAGATCGACCGGGCTGGCTGCTTCAAATACGAGAACGTCCAGCACGCAGAGAGCCGCGACCTGCCAGGTCACGTGCCTGAAGAGGTCAAGGAAGAACGCTGGCACCGCTTCATGGCCGTGCAGGCCGCTGTTTCTGCTGAGCGCGCCGAGGCGCAGGTCGGCACGGTTCAGGACGTCATCATCGACGGGCCGGGCGAAGCCGATGGCGAGATGTTCGCCCGCACCAAGGCAGACGCGCCGGAAGTCGATGGCATGGTCTATCTCGACAATGCCCGCCACCTGAAACCGGGCGATATCGTCAGCGCCCGTATCACGGACGCCGACGAATACGACCTGTACGGTGAGCCAGCCTAGACTGGCCAGGCCAGAAACGCCCTCATCCCGAGTAAAATCGAAGGACGAGGGCGGCTTATGGCTGAGGTGTTTCCAGCCTAGTTGCTGATATCGTTGCGGATCCGCACGGCAGCATCCTGCGGAATGCCGAGCTCTTCGAACGTCCAGCTCAGCTCAACGCCTTCAGGCACATAGGCTTCGCAATAGTCCTGACGCTCGCGGTAAAAGCCAACTGAGAAGCGGTTGTCGCCCGTCTTGTCGACATCGGCACCGATGAAGTCCTTGGTGGTACAGCCGTTCGACGTCACGCGGGCAGTGATGATTCCGTTGGTCACATCGGCGCCCATAAGCTCACCATAGGAGCGGTCGCCGCCCCAGTCAGCACGGACATGTTCATCGGCATCGACGATCACGCAGCCGCCCAGAAAAAGGGCGGCGCCAGCAGCAGCGATGGACAGGCGAAGGGCGTTGTTGGGTTTCATTTCGAAAATTCCTTATTGACTTACAATAATTATTCGTATTGTTTTTCGATAATCAAGAGTCAAGCGAATAGTTCGCTACCGCACACAGAAGTCAGACAGGACCATCAAATGACCCGCCGCATTGTCATCGCCGCCATCGCCCTCAGCACCGCCGCAGCCCTCCCGGCTCTCGCCGAAACCCGCACCTATGATGTCGCCAGTTTCGACGGCATCGACGTCTCCGCAGGTATCGAAGTCATCTTCGAAACCGGCACGACAAAGTCAGTCAGCGTAGAGAACAAGGACGGCGATTTCAGCGACATCATCGTGGAATCAAAGGGCGGTGAACTCGTCCTGAAACGTCCGCGCAAAATGGACTGGGGCCGAAAGCCTCATCCGGCTCCAGCGTCTCCGGCGAAGGTCTCTCTGGCCCACGCGCCAACGTCGAGGTGTCCTCAGGCGCAGACGTCGAGATCCGCGGCATCAATGCCGAAACCGTGATCGCGCATGCCTCCAGTGGTGCCAGCATGGAAATCGCCGGCACCTGCACGACCATCGATGCCGACGCCTCCTCAGGTGCGAATCTCGATGCAGGTGACCTCATCTGTGAACGCCTGACGGCTGACGTCTCCTCAGGCGCGTCAATCGACGCCCATGCCAGTCAGAGCGTGCGCGCAGACGCCTCCAGCGGCGGCAGCGTGAGAGCTTTCGGCGGCGCAGGAGACGTGTCGGTCGAGAAATCGTCCGGCGGATCTGTCCGCGTCGTCAGCTGACCCCGGCCCCACCCCGGGGAATGCGAGAGGCCTTCCATCTGGAAGGCCTCTTTCTTTTGCGGTCTGAGAACCACACCCCGCCTAGCTGAAATCATAATCCTCGGCGCGAAGCTCCAGCTGCGGCCAGTCGAGCTTCATGTCTTCAAGCGTACCGCGGACTATACGCGCGATGGCCGCATTCCGTCGTGTGCGGCTATCCGACGGGATCACATACCAGGGCGCCCAAGGCGTCGAGCAACGGTTCACCATTGTCTGATAGGCGTCCATGAACTGCGGCCACAGCTTGCGGTCATCAAGATCGCCCGGATTGAATTTCCAGCGCTTGTGCGGCTCGGTCACCCGCTCTTTCAGGCGAATGCCCTGCTCCTCATGGCCGACATGAAGCATGAACTTCAGAATGGTGACGCCATTCTCGCTCAGCAGCTTCTCGAACTGGTTGATCTGCTCATAGCGCTGCTCGACCATGTCGGCAGGCGCGAAGTTTCGTACCTTCACGACCAGCACGTCTTCATAGTGTGAGCGGTCGAAGATACCGATAAAGCCCTTGGGCGGCACCGCTTCATGCACGCGCCAGAGATAGTCATGCGCCAGCTCTTCCTTGCTCGGCGCCTTGAAGGCTTTCACCTTCATGCCAAGCGGCGATGTCTGCGCGAAGACATTGCGGATCACCCCGCTCTTGCCGGACGTGTCCATTCCCTGAAGCACGACCAGCAAAGCCCGCTTCTGCGACGCATAGAGCAGGTCCTGAAGCTCATCGATGGCCTCTGCGTCGGTCTCAAGCTGCTTGCGGGCATGCTTCTTGTCAGGGAAGAGCGCCCGGTCGCCGCTATCGCGCGATGAGAGCTCGAACGACTGCCCCGGCTCCGCAATCAGGCGCTGGCGGACCTCCTCGATTTCAGGTGATGACATCAGGGGTCTCCTACATTCCGGTCAAAGAAAAAGCCGCGCTCAGAGGAGCGCGGCTTGATCGTAACTTCAAGTGCCTGAAACGGCTTAGGACGAATAGAATTCGACCACCTGAGCTGGTTCCATCTTGACGGCGTAAGGCACGTCAATGAGCTCAGGAACGCGAACCAGCGTTGCAGTCATCGCCTTCGGGTCGACTTCAATGTACTCCGGGATATCGCGTTCTGGCGAACCCAGTGCTTCGAGCACGAGCGCCATGTTGCGCGACTTCTCGCGGATTTCCACAACGTCGCCCGGCTTCAGGCGGTAGGAACCAATATTCGTTTTCACACCGTTCACTTTGACGTGGCCGTGATTGACGAACTGGCGAGCAGCAAAAATGGTCGGCACGAATTTCGCGCGGTAGACAAAAGCCTCGAGACGGCACTCGAGCAGGCCGATCAGGTTCTCTGCCGTGTTGCCCTTTTGACGGTTTGCTTCGTCATAGGTGCGGCGGAACTGCTTCTCGGTGATGTCGCCATAGTGGAACTTCAGCTTCTGCTTCGCCATGAGCTGAAGACCATAGTCAGACGTCTTCTGACGGCGGCCCTGGCCGTGCTGGCCTGGCTTGGTCGGACGCTTGTTGACTGGTGATTTGGGGCGGCCCCAGATGTTTTCACCGACGCGGCGGTCGATCTTGTATTTCGTCGAGTGACGACGTGACATAGTAGTCTTCCTTTTACGACGTGGGCCGGTGAAGCGTCCCTAACGAGCTTCACGATTACAACGGCGGCGCCACACCATCCCGTCCTGAAGGCGCGGGTTAAATGCGAAAAGCCCCGTCAGGTCAAGAGGACGCGCTGCTTTGCTTCTGCCGGCCCTGATTGGCATTTCCGCCATTGCCGCGATTGCGGTTCTGGTTGCGCGAACGAGGCTTGCGTTTCGCCCGTTCACCGCCGCGCGTCGGGTCAAAGTTCTTGCGCTCGCTTCCGCCGCCCTGCTCGTTGAATTCCGGCACCATGCCTTCCGTCGGAATCTTGGCCCCGATCAACTTCTCGATGTCGCGAAGCAGCTTGCGCTCCTCGCCGTCACAAAGCGTGATCGCCGTACCGCTTTCGCCTGCACGCGCCGTGCGGCCAATACGGTGCACATAGGATTCAGGCACATTCGGCAGCTCATAGTTCACGACGTGGCTGACCTGATCAATATCGATCCCGCGTGCAGCGATGTCGGTCGCAACAAGGACGGTGAGCTTGCGGCTCTTGAAAGAGTCCAGCGCCTTGGTGCGCTGGTTCTGGCTCTTATTGCCGTGAATGGCCGCTGAGGCGAGGCCTGCCTGCTCCAGGTGGCGGGCCACCCGGTCTGCCCCGCGTTTGGTGCGCGTGAAGACGATGGCGCTGTCGACCTTCTTGTCTCTCAGGATGTCGACGAGGATATCGCGCTTCTGCGTGTGCGGCACGAAGCGGACGGTCTGGTCGATCCGGTCCACTGGCTTCGAGACCTGCGAGACGGCGACATTCACCGGATCCTTCAGGAACTGGTCTGCCAGCGCGCGAATATCCTTCGGCATGGTTGCAGACAGAAGCGCGGTTTGGCGCTCCTTGGGCAATTGTTGCAGGATTTTCTTGATCTGCGGCAGGAAGCCCATGTCCATCATATGGTCGGCTTCATCGAGAACCACGGTCTGGATATCGTCAAAGCGCACAGCATTCTGCGATTTGAGGTCCAAGAGGCGGCCCGGTGTCGCGACGAGAATATCGACGCCGCGTTCAAGTGCGCGGATCTGCTTTGAAATCTTGAGGCCCCCGACGACGACCGTCGAAGACAGATGCCCATGCTTGCCATAGGTGCGAACGCTGTCTGCAATCTGGGCGGCAAGCTCACGTGTTGGCGCAAGGATGAGCGCGCGGCAGGTTTTCGGCGACGGACGAGTGCCGACAGCCAGCAGGCGGTGGAGGATGGGCAGGGTAAAAGCTGCCGTCTTGCCGGTTCCGGTCTGTGCCGTGCCGAGGACGTCGTGGCCTTTCATCATGGCTGGTACGACCTGCTCCTGGATCGGCGTTGGCTGGTCGTAACCCTCTGCTGCGAGTGCACGAAGGAGTGGCTCGGCGAGGCCGAGGTCTTTGAAATTGGTCAAACGAATATCTTTCAGTTCTAGCCTGACGCGGACAGTGGCCGCGAAGGCGCAATAGGTTTGTCCGCAGCAGACCAGTCTGCCGCGTTCGGGTTCTGCGCTAATCAGGACTTGCTTTCGTCAAGGCAACGATCGGTTGGGAAAGTCGCTCGATCCGGGCTGTCTGGCTCTCGGATCACAAGATCGATGCCTGAGGCGTCTGGGGGTCGAGATAAGGCTTCTGACGCAAAGCGCAACCTGAATTCGCCGCGGTGCAGCAAATCTGCCCGTCAGACACCCGGCTCGGGATCGAGATAATCGGCCATCTTTGTCTTGTCCGCTTTCTCCGAAACCCACGCCCAGGCAGTGAGCGTGATGAAGAAGATCAGCAGGCAGGTTCCCAGGATAATGGCGAGCCAGCCCGGGATGGCGCCGATATGTGCCCGCTCCAGCGCCTGCTCAATGGATGAGGCTTCGATGGGGTGGATCCAGATTTTCGCGAGATAGGCCGCATACTGGATAATGAAGATCCAGAGATAGTTGCGTCGCAGCCTCTGCCCCATCGCGCGGAAGGATGAGATGCGATGGCGCGGATGGATATAGTCGTCCGAAAGCGCGCTACCGCGGTCCTGCGGGATAATGGCGCCCCGGCCGCGCAGAATCGGCACCATGACGGCCAGCTCCAGCAGGCGCGCACGAAACTTCCAGACCATGAAATAGCGATAGCGGCGCGCCTCGAGAAACAGGAACATCACCGTCAGCATGCCGACCAGCACGATCGGCAAGGGCGAAGCAGTCGCGCTCGCAAAGCTGACCGAAAGGGCGATGCCGGTGGAAACAACCGCCCAGTTCGTCGTCATATCCAGACGCTGGCGCCAGATTGTCGAACGATAGACTTCCGCGCGGTAGAGGTGCGCAAGCGCGCCAATTTCCTTCGACCCGGCTATGGGCTCGCCTGCTTTCTGGGGCACTTCATCGTCTGACATGACTGGACCATAGGCTGCTTCGCCCACGGCGTCACCACTCAGCAGGCGTCCATTTGCCCCTGTAGAAGCGTACCTGCGGCTCAGGCTTGCCGCCATGTAATTGTCACAATTTTTCTATTGACCACAACTGTAATCGAGGATAGCGACTACAGCCGTAATCAAAAGAGGCTGTATCATGCAGATCGCGCCTGCCGAACTCGAAATCATGAATGTCCTGTGGGATCAGCCCGGAATCGGTGCTGCCGAGATTGCGGACGTCCTGGCTTCCGACAAGAGCTGGAACATCCGGACCATCAAGACGATGCTCGGCCGCCTTGTCGAGAAGGGCGCGCTCGAGACAGAGGCTGAAGGCCGCCGGTATCTCTACCGTCCGCTGGTCAAGCGCGGCGACTATCGCCGCAAGGAAGCACGGCAGTTCGTCGACCGCATGTTCGGCGGACGCGCCGCGCCGCTGGTGGCGCACCTCGCCGACGGCAAGGGGCTCAGCGCCGAAGACATTGCCGAACTTGAAGCACTTCTGGGGGAACTGAAGAAATGACCTTTTTCAACGAGCTTCATCCGCTGCTGCTGAACAGCATTCAGACCAGCCTTGCCGTTGGTTTCCTGTTCGGGCTGGTTCTCGTCGTCAGGTGCCCCTTCGCCCGCCAGTTTGGTGCAAAAGCTGCCTATGCCCTCTGGCTCGTGCCGCTCGCACGCCTCGCCATGCCGCCGCTGCCTGCGAACATTTCCCTCTTCGGCTTTCTGGCCCCGACAGAGCCGCAGCACACCGTCGCTGTTTCCAGCATAACTGAACGCATGAACGCCGTTGCCGTCGATGCGGGCACCGTTGCACATGCCCGTGCGTTCGAGGCGCCCGCAGCACCGGTTGCGCCGCTCCCGGCCCCAGTCGAGGCGGCAGAGCCAGGCATGCTCGAAGCGCTAATGCAGATCGCACCGCAACTCATTCTTCCGGTCTGGATTGCCGGCAGCGTGCTTGTGCTCGCCACCGCGTGGCGCAAGCAGGCGGTCTTTCATGGCCTCATCCGCGATGACTCCGAGCCTGCCTCAGACCAGGTGGCGGAGCTGACGGCCAAGATCGCGAACGAACTTGGCGTGAAGCGCAGCTATGATGTGCGCTCCAGCCTTCTGAATGGCAGCCCGCTGGTCACGGGCCTCGTCAAACCTGTCATCCTCCTGCCAGCCTGGTTCGAGGACGACTACTCCCCGCGCGAACAGCGCGATGCGCTGACCCACGAGCTGACGCACGTAAAGCGCAATGACCTCCTTGCCCTGCAGGCCGCCCAGCTCGTGCTGGCCCTGCAGTGGTTCAACCCACTGGCTCACCTCGCCATGCGGGCATTCCGCGTGGACCAGGAGGCAGCCTGTGACGCCGATGTGCTTCGGGCGGGAACATCGTCGGCGTTCTCCTATGGCCAGACCCTTGTGAAGGCGGCGCGCCTTGCAGGTCCGGCCGATGGTGCCTTTCGAGGCGCCAACCTCACCCTGACGCATCCCATAAAAGAAAGACTTATACTGATGCAGAACACCGCCCCGACGCTCCGCCGCCGCCTGCTCGGCTCAACACTCGCCCTGACGCTCGGCTCCGCTGCCATCGTCGCCACCGCCTCCTGCGCTGCAAATGCATCTCCGCAAGAGACCGCCAACAACGAACTGGCAGGTGGCACTAAGACCGTTGAGCGTCACGCAAAGGTCTATCGCTTCAGCTCGAACGGCAATGATGATGATCGTCAGTTCGTGCTGCTGAGCGATCCGTTCCAGAAGCTTAGCCCACGCCTTGAAAGGCTTGAGGAGCTCGACCTCTCAGACCTCGAAGCGGAAATGAACGTTCTCGCGCTCGAGCTGGACGACCTCGGTGAGCTTCATGAGCTCGAAGGTCTTGCCGCCATGGGTGAGCTTTCCGAGCTCAGCGGCCTCGCTGAACTTGGAAACCTGTCATTCGATTTCGACCTCACCGTTTCGGATCTTGATGAGTTCGGCGTCGAGACGGTGGAAACCGAAAACGGCGTGAAGATCATCATTCCCGGCCGCGAGCTGATGCTGTCACGCAATGGCGAAGGCGCCCTCTCGCTCGATGTCGAAGAGCTTGAGACTTTCATCGAAGCACATGCCGAGAAGATCGAGCATATGGCTGAACGTCATGCAGAGCGTGCGGAGCGCCAGGCCGAACGCATCGCCCTCGTCATCGAGGAACGCGTCGAAGCCCGCGCTGAACGTATGGAAGAACTCGGTGAGCAGATGGAGCTCCGCATCGAACGCGCCTTTGAGAACGGCCTTGAAGAAGACCTCGAAGCAGCCGGTGCAATCGTCGAAGAAATGGCCGATCAGTGCGAAGATCGCGAGGATGATCTCAACACGCCGACTATCATCAGCTTCACCGATAATGGCGAGACCTATCGTGCTCTTTGCGTGAACGGACCGAGCGATCGTCTTCGTGACGAGGACGTCACCGCCTTCATCGCCAACAACCCGGAACTGACCGAGGCGGAACGGGCCCGCTTCAACGAAGACCGCTCTTACAGCTACAGCTATTCCTGGTCCGAGAACTGATCTGTCTTCTCACACGAGCGAGATGTTCTCGACAGGATAAAGGCCCCTGCTCCGACCCGGCAGGGGCCTTCTTTATTTCAGCAACCTGCCCCGCCGGGCCCGCTGGACCAGCAAGGCAATGCCGAACAGAACCGTCGTCAGACCAAGAAACGCTGCCAGCTTCAGCCACCAGCTGTCGAAGCGGTCCTCGCCGGTGATGTCCATGATGTGGAAGCGCCAGAACACATCGAAGAGTCGCCACTTGCCAGTACGCACCGCGCGCACCTCGCCGCGCGTCGCATCGACCCAGAATGTCGCCTTGTCCTGCCCGTCGAAATCAACCCGCCAAAGGGGCGATGTACTGCCAGCCTCGCGCGGCGGCGTCTCGACCAGCTCAGCAGAGACGATCTCCCCTCGCCCCTGCCAACTTTCCAGCGCAATCTCTCGCACATCCGCTTCCTCAAGCGGGGCGAGCGGCTCGCCAGTCTCCAAATCATAAAGTGACGCGCCAGCCCCGCCGGTTGCCAACCAGACAGGTTCTCCCAGCACGCGGCGCACTTCCAGTCGGCTCACCGAGGCGGCGAGTCGCGGCGCTACCGCCCCATCTAACGCCGCCGCGTCGATCCGTGCCGGTTCTGCGCGCAAATGCTCGCCGCGGATCGTCTCGATAGGGAAAAGCGTGAAGTAGAAGCCGCTCAGCGTCCAGAAGAGAAGCTGCGCCCCGACAACAAGCCCCAGCAGCTTGTGTGCCCGGCTGATCTGCCTTGCCCGCTTCGACATTCGGTGATCCCCTGCACTCTTCCCGTTCCCCATAAACGGCGAAGTCGCAGCCGTGTCGAGTACAGGTCCTCAGCCCTTATTGCCGCAGGAGGCTCCCGATCTCTTCCGGCAACTCGCCCCGCCTTGCGCGTTCGATCGCGGCGAACACCATGAGGTGCGTAAACGCATCCGTGATCTCACTATCAAGACACATCCCGATGAGGACAGGAAAGGAGACACGTTTCACCGTCAGCGCTTCAGAGGGTTCCGGCCGCGCCTCTCCCTCTCGCAGACCCTAGGCGAGATAGCCAATCGCCTTCTCGTCGCTAACGGAATTGGACACATCCCAGCGGCCAAGCGCCTGCCAATTCTTGGCACGAAGGCCTGTCTCCTCGGCCAGTTCGCGTTTCGCGGCATCCAGCGGGTCTTCAGCTTTCGGGCCACCGCCCTCCGGCAGCTCCCAGCTATAAGCATCGAACGGAAACCTGTGCTGGCCAACAATCCAGGTATGCCCGCTCTCATCAATCGGCAGGATGCCGATGGCGAGGTTGGCATAGCGCACCACGCCATAGATGCCCGGACTTCCATCTGGATGCGCAACCTTGCTGGTCTCCACCCGGATCCAGGGGTTCTCATAGAAGAGCTCGGTTTGGTGGACCGTCCAAGGGCCGTTGCGGCGAGGATGTGCTTCATCAGACATGATAAAGCGATTAGGCCCTCGCTCGCCGATTGCAAAGGGAGAGGCACGATAGGCCAAGCGCTAGCGCACGCCTAACAATCGGCGTATCGCAAGACCGCATGAGCCCGCTAAGCGCCGCCATAATCCTTCTCGCCACGCTCGTGACGGCTTTCATCTCGGGCATTTTCGGTATGGCTGGCGGGCTGATCCTGATGGGCGTGCTGACCGCGCTCCTGCCCGTGGCCACCGCGATGATCGTGCACGGCGCCATCCAGATGGTATCCAATGGCTGGCGGGCCTGGCTGCTTCGGGGGCAGATAGACTGGGCGATCTTCGCCCGCTATGCGGCTGGGTCAGTTGGCGCTGTTCTGCTGCTGGTGCTGCTCGCCTGGCGACCGAACAAGACCGTGGTCTACCTCCTGCTTGGCCTCACCCCGCTCATGGTCTGGGTGCCGCGAAAGCTCATCGATCTCGACATTCAGAAACGCGGACAGGCAGAGGCGGCCGGCTTCATCGTCCAGGCCCTGAATACGCTGGCAGGCGTCGCCGGCCCGCTGCTCGACCTCTTCTTCGTGCGCACCGACATGACGCGTCAGGCGATCGTAGCGACCAAGTCGGCAACGCAGGTGCTCGCCCATCTTGTGAAGATCGCCTTCTGGAGCCTGCCGATCCTTGCCGCAGCCGGTGAAATCTACATTCCGCCGCTCTGGCTCTTTGCGCTCGTCATCCCGCTCTCCATGACCGGCACCTGGCTTGGCGGACTGGTGCTTGAGCGGATGAGTGACGTCAATTTCAAGCGCTGGATGCGCTGGCTCGTGACTGTCATCGGCCTTGTCTATCTCGCCCGCGCGGCCGGATTTCTCTAGCGCAAAAGAAAACGCCGGCACCCAATGGTACCGGCGTTCCCCGTCAATCGAACCAGAGCAAGTCCTAGAACTTGTAGCCTGCGCTGAACATTGCAGCATGCGTGTCGGTATTGCCGAAGCCATACCAGGTGTACTCACCCCGAAGGTTCCAGTTCTCCGTCAGCGCGTAGTCGAGACCACCACCAAGGGCTGCGCCATCCTCTGAGTCCTCGATCGTTGTGATCGTGGTGCCACCCGGCGTCTGGATTTCAGCGTCGAGGTCGATGAAGGCGTAACCGGCGCGGCCAAAGGCGTCGAGACGCTCGGTGACCGGCACTTCTGCTTTGCCGTAAACACCGACGAGATAGTTCAGGCCGACATCGCCGGAACCCGCGATCAGGTCGTTGAAGTCGCCGTCATTGTTGTCGTCGAGATCAAACTCGTCTTCGTCGACATTATAGTCGAACTCACCATCATCGATGCCGGTCGTGATATCGGACTCGAGGCTGAACCAGTCATTGAACTGATAGCCGGCGCGCGCCGTGATGGCGTTCGTGTCAACGCCGCTGTCGGCACCGTCAGGCTGGATGTCGAGATAGCTGTAGCCACCTTGCAGATAGAAGCCCTGTTCGTCGGAATAGGATTGCGCCGAAGCCGATCCGGCAGCGACGATCATTGCACCTGCTGCGGCGGTGCCAATAAGCATGGTCTTCAACATGGGAGGTATCCTTTTTACATTCTGTAACTCTACCGCTCCGGTTCATATCCGGAACGGGAAGGGAAACGACGCGAAAAGAACCCTGTTCCTGCCCTGCATGCACCCAGAAGCATGTGTGGCAATCGGGCATCACTTTCTGTAATTTAATTTAACAATTCCAAAGTGTTAACGTACCTCCTCCGCCTCATTCTGGACATATTCCAGAAGGTCTCCGGGCGTGCAGGAAAGCGCGTCGCAGAGCCGGATCAACGTATCGAATCTGACGCCTTTTACCTTGCCGGATTTTAGGAGGGAAAGGTTCGCCTCCGTCATGCCGATTTCGGCGGCCACGTCCTTCGCCCGGCGCTTTCTGAGCGCCAGCATGACGTCCAGCCTGACAATGATCTCACCTGGAAGTCCCGTCTCCTCAGATGAACTGGTCATTGTCATCCTTGAGCGCGATTGCATCCTCGAAAACACCTGCAAGCCCGTGCAGGGCAAATCCCATCAGGCCAACGCCGAGTGCAAGATCAGTAAAGCTGAATATGTTGCGGCTGGTTTCGTCACCTACCCAGCCGAGCACTGCAGGGATGATCACGGCGCTGGTGACCGCTGCCCAGATCAGGCTGTCTGCACCCTGGCGCAGCGTCTTCAGATTTCGCGCGGTGAACACCTCACCCTGACCACAACGTCCAAAGAACGACGCGAAATCAGCCAGTGCGAACGCGATGAAGATTGTCGGCCCTGCCTTCAGGAGGCCAATCAGGACGCCATTGAGAAGCGGAAGAATGTCCGTACCGCTCTCAAAGTACTGGCCGCCCACTTCCTCGCCGACGAAGTAGGACACGTTCACCGCCAGGACCGCGACGGCTACCCACGCCAGGATTGAAAGCGTGTCGTATGACCCCGACTTGCCAGTACCGCTTGAACTATTTTCGTGCGCCATAACAGCCCCCATCCAGAAAAGATGGATGCCTTATATCAAATAATTATTGTCACACAATAATTATTTGTCTTTATCTACATTTGGATCAGTGCAGTCAGCCTCGCCCACCTTGAGGTCGTATTGCCGTGGCCCCACCCAACCATCTGGCATGCGCTTACCTGTACCGACGATCTCGACAATCAGCTTACAGTCGCCTGCGCTCACGATGTAGGTATCGGAGCCATCTGTCTCGATGGCGTCGATTGGCCGTCCATCCAGCGCATCGGACACCTCACCGCTCTCAATGATGCTGACCAGTTCGCGCTGGCGCTGGTATTGCGGTGGCAAGGCCGCGCTCGCGATAAGCGGCAGGGCAACGAGCCCCGTCAGGATCAGTGCTGGTTTCATGGTGCGGTCCCCTTCAGAAGCGATGCTGCCCCGAAATCTGTAACCCGATCAAGGCGAGATCATGCCCGGCGCGCGCGAAAGAAGTCTCGAAGCAACTGGCCCGCCTCATCGGCATGGCCAAGGTCCTGATAGACTTCTGGCCGCCAGTGACAGGTGGGCTGATCGAAGAAACGGGGGCCGTGCACCACGCCGCCGCCCTTTGGGTCTTCTGCCGCATAGATCAGCTTCCCGATCCGCGCGAACGAGATCGCCCCGGCGCACATCGCACAAGGTTCCAGCGTGACATAGAGCCAGAGGCCCGTAAGCCTGTAATTGCTCCGATTCATGCCTGCCTGACGGATCGCGACAATCTCTGCATGCGCCGTCGGATCATGGATCCCGATCGGTCCATTGCGTCCCTCGGCGACCACGGCATCCGTGCGTGGGTCCACGACCACGGCGCCAACCGGCACCTCGCCATCGGCGGCAGCCTCGCGTGCAAGCTCAAGCGCGCGCGTCATATGTTTGGAGTCTGGCACCATGCTTTCGCTCATACAGCCGCCCGCGCTTTTCGCCACCCCTGCATGATGCTAAGCGCCTCGCCCATGCGGATCATATCTGGAAAATTCAAAGGCCAGGCCATCGCTGCTCCTGCGGGCCGGGACACAAGGCCCACCTCTGACAGGGCGCGCGAAAGCCTGTTCAATGTGCTGGCCCATGCTGCCTGGGCCCCGGACCTTGAAGGCGCCCGGGTCATCGACCTTTTTGCGGGCTCAGGCGCGCTCGGCTTTGAAGCGATTTCACGGGGCGCAGCCTTCTGCCTATTCGTTGAAACCGAAAGCGCGGCGCGCGGCGCAATCCGCAATAATATCGAGAGCTTCCAGCTCTTCGGAAACACGCGCATCCATCGGCGCAGTGCCACCGATCTCGGACCCAAGCCTGCAGGCGTCGGTGAGCCATTCACCCTCGCCTTCATGGACCCGCCCTACAATAAAGGGCTGGTCGAGCCTTGTCTCACCACACTTAAAACCGGCAACTGGCTTGCCCCGGACGCACTTGTCGTCGTCGAGACCGAGGCTCGCGAAACCTTTGAGCATCCAGGCTTCACAGAGGTCGATACGCGTGAAGCTGGCAAGGCGAAGATCACCATGCTGCGCTTCGGCGCCTAGTGCTTGAAGAAGACTTCCTCGACATCGACGGTGGAGCTATAGCCCACCTTGTCTTCGCATTTCTTCAGCCAGTCAGCCGCCGCCTTGCGCCCCTTGTCCCGCAGTCCGGTCAGGAACTGCCAGCTTGTGTCGAACTTGGTATCGAGGCTCAGGAAGGACAGCACATCATCGCCCTGTATGGCGTGCATTAGCGGGCCACTAGATCTGCGCGAGCGAAAGAGCGACCATCCAGACTTCACATCTTCGGGATCACTTTTACGAAGCTGGTTCAGGAGAGAAGTATTGAAAATGATCTCGTTCAGCCGGTCCTGAATCTCTGCGGCACTTCGCGGCGTCGTGGTCCGCTTGATCGGGTTCAGCGTCACCAGAAGGATGTCGCGCGTATCTTTCCGCTTGAGCAGCGGTTCGAGGTTGGGATTGCCAACATACCCCCCATCCCAATAGGGCACGCCGTCAATCTCGACCGCCTGAAAGACCTGCGGCAGGCAGGCCGAGGCCAGAACCGCGTCGCAGGTCAGCTCCAGGCCAGTGAAATTCTTCAACCGCCCCGTCTGCACATTGGTGGCCGCGACATGAAGGTCGACACCGCTCGACCTGACCGCATCGAAATCGATTGTTTTCAGGATATCACGCAGCGGGTTGATGTTCGCCGGGTTGAGGTCGTACGGGCTGAAGAAGGTCGTCATGACCTTGGCGACATTGGTCGTCCAGAACCCGAAGGGGCTGCCGATCAGTTCCTGCGCCATCGGATTTGACGGCGCGGACCGATAGAGCGCTCCCTTCTGGGAGATGTCGCTCCAGAAGTTCTCCAGCGCGACACGTGCGCCCTTCCGCCCATTATTCCGCAAACCGGAAAGGTAGGCCACGGCATTCATGGCGCCGGCCGATGTCGCCGAAATCGCGCTGATCTCCAGCTTGTCCTCTTCGGCCAACCGGTCCAGTACACCCCAGGTGAAGGCGCCATGCGATCCGCCGCCCTGCAGGGCGAGACTTATCCGCTTTTTGCTCGACGATGAGCGCGCCATACTGTGTCCCCCAACCTCTGGAATTAGATTGCACTTCAGGTTTGCTCAATGCCATTCGTAGAAAATTCACCAAAACTTGCCGACGGCGTCCGGCCCCAGCCAGCTGCAGGCATTGTGTGCCTGCGCGGTGATCAGGTCCTTCTGATACGCCGCGGGACGCCGCCAATGACGGGTGAATGGTCGCTGCCCGGCGGACGGATTGAGGCGGGCGAAACGGCGAAAGACGCTGCCCTCCGCGAACTCAAGGAAGAGACCGGGGTCGATGTGCGCATTGCAGGCCTTCTGGATGTTGTCGATGCCATCATCAAGAACCGC
>LWDU01034872.1_pt1 | contig 28829 bp, 23 predicted proteins | sample 727161 | NCBI WGS metagenome assembly LWDU01 (sample SAMN04566230, study PRJNA314399) | hydrothermal vent metagenome | isolation source: deep sea hydrothermal plume seawater | place: Mexico: Gulf of California, Guaymas Basin | collected 2004-07-11
TATTGCTAGCTCATAGTGAAATAAAATGGGATAGATTTTTATATAAATATAAAATTTTACATCCATTAGCTTGGATTGTAGAAAGAACTATTTCAACTCCTTGTACTCATTATGCTCATCATGGATTAACTTCCGAGGATGGTTTGTCAAATCCAAATGGAAACTATGGGAATTTGTTATTTTTTTGGGATGTTTTATTCGGAACAGCCAAGATTACTAGAAAATACCCTACAAAATTTGGAGCATGGAATAAAATGAAAGAGCCATGGTATGTTCAATTATTTTTCCCTTTAATTAAATCAAAAGACACTAGAAGCGAGCTACATTCAATAAAAACCGACATAGATTACGATCCGTCTAAAGACTACAAAGATTTTAGCGTATAAAAATATTAAATATTTTCTTTTTTGGGTTTTATTTTTAATATTATTATGTATTGCTATATTTGAAGATGATGTCTTAGTAATCTGAGATACAACCCAATAAAAATAATATATGAAAAAAAGCTTCTTTGTTTTAATAACACTAGCAACTCTTTTAATAGTTGGTTTCTACACAGGATTCAACAAAACAAAAGAATGTGACATAACCCAAGTAAACGGAACGGATGCCTATTGGGCAGAATATTTGGGACACGACCAAACCGTAGATTTTTGGCCAGATGAATTTGTGAATTACTGGGCAGTTGTTGTTAATAAAAACGACTTTCCGAATGTTGGGTTTAAAATTCAAGGAGAATTCCCAGAGGCAAGATATTTTAGTTACAATGTTTATGGAGAAGACAGAAATTCCACTGCATCCATATTCGACACACAAATAAAAGCCGAAAATTGTTCTGCAAATCCATTCAAAAATCAAGAAAAAGAAACTTCAGTAGATAAAAATCTATATACGCTTTTTGTAGTTCCAGAGTCAGTTTCTGAATTTGACACGAACGATAATGTATTGAAATTTATAGATGGCGAAGAAGAAATTGGCCTAATGCTACGATATTACGTTCCAGCTGGAGGAGACCGTGCTGGTGTAGATTTACCCAAGATTGAAGTATTTGATTTAGACTCAAAAGAGTCTGTAACGATTCCCGAAACAAGCAATTTATTAATGGTAACTCCACAAATACTAGGCAGAATTAATGCTGGGTATTCTTTTCAAATAGACAATAATGTTCGCTTTTATCGGGGTGATCCAACAGGACTTTATCCAAATAACGACAACCAATATGTGCGTACTTTTTTAAATTACGACGACGATGATGTTTATGTTATTAGGTGGAAAGCACCAATCTTTCCAAAAAACAGTTCAGAATTTGAAAGTGCTGAGGTTCGTTATTCTTCAATGAATTTAGGAGATAACATTACCAATAATTTTGATGGAATTTACGACACCCAATACAAACTAGATAATGACGGCTTTGTAACTCTTGTGATCGCGGATGAAACACCCGAACTTAGAGAAAAAGCAGAAACTGCAGGATATAATTTTATGCCTTGGACTTTACCAGGTAACAAAGGATATTTAATATATCGAAACCTTTTAACAAAAGAAGGAACAACTGCTGCTTATACATTAAATAAAGTTCCTATGCCTAGTTTTGGAACGAACCGATCCCATGTAATAACCCACGACGCCAAAAATTATATTGGAGCCTATGCACCTACTGGTCTTCGGATGACTAAAGCTGAATATTTAGCTGATTTTGGAGGGCTTAATCACAAACTCCGAGAGTAAAATTTAAAACCCACTCAATTAAGTGGGTTTATCTTTGGTGGAGTCGGCGGGAATCGAACCCGCGTCCAAACAAGGAACAAAAATGCATTCTACAAGTTTAGTCGACTTTAAATTTTCGAAAAAATATAGGTAGAAGACAACCTAAATATTTTCCTTATCACTGTTAGTTTCAATTTTTGCTTAGTGAGAACAAAAACCTATGTCAACGAATATGGTGTCTCATATATGATATCAGTTGACCAAAGTTATCATGAGACATCTAGCTTCCTAGCCTAGCTAGGATATTGCAAAGACTTACTAAAATTCAGTCAATTATGCAGCTAAAGCGTAGTTATTCTCGCCATTTAAATTTTGAAAATGATATTAACGAGTTCATTTTCAATGCTCGACTTGCTAACATAGTTATTAAACTTGCTGTCAAAACCGGTCGACCCCAATATTTCAAAGTAACTAAAGTTTTGCAAATATATGACAATTAGCTAATTAAAGCTTAGAAGAAGTAGATCTTAATTCAAGAAGATTTTGGAGTAAATCTTCTAATTTATCTATGCTCAACATATTTGCTCCATCACTTTTAGATTTTGACGGGTCAGTGTGAGTTTCAATAAAAATACCATCTACATCATTAACAATTCCAGCTCTAGCAAGAGATTCAATATATTCAGGATTACCACCTGTTACTCCAGATGTTTGATTAGGTTTCTGAACTGAATGAGTAACATCAAGTATAGTTGGAGCAATTTTTTTCATTTTGGGTATACTTCTAAAATCAACAATTAGATCATCATAGCCAAATTGAGTTCCTCTTTCAGTAATCATTATTTTATCATTGCCAGATTCCTTTACCTTATTTACTGCAAACTCCATACTCTCAGGGCTCATGAATTGTCCTTTTTTTATGTTTATTGTTTTGCCAGTTTTTGCAGCTGCAACTAATAATTCAGTCTGTCTTGCTAAAAAAGCGGGTATTTGAAGAACATCAACATATTCAGAAGCAATTTTAGCTTCATTTTTTTCATGGATATCAGTTATAACAGGTATTTTAAATTCTTGATTTATTTTTTTTAAAATTTCTAAAGCCTTAATATCGCCAATGCCAGTAAAGCTATCAAGTTTAGTTCTATTGGCTTTTTTATAACTCCCCTTAAAAATTAATGGGATACTTAATTTTGAAGTAATATTTACAAGCTTTTCAGCAATTTGATTAGCTATCTCATCACTTTCAATAACACATGGTCCAGCAATTAAGAGGAATTTATCTTTTGGTATATTACTCAGATTCATTTTTCAAAATTACAATTAATATTTAATGAAACTATTTACGAACGACTTCAAATAACTTTCTATTCTCACATTTATATATTTTTCCCGGTAATTTTAGAATTAAATTATAATCATGGGTTGCTATTATCATTGTGATTCCAAGATTGTTTAGTTTTTCAAATAATGAGATAATTTCCACACTTGTCTCAGGGTCGAGATTTCCAGTAGGCTCATCAGCAATTATTAACTCAGGATTATTTAAAAGTGCTCTTGCTATAGCAATTCTTTGTTGTTCACCTCCTGATAATTTAGAGGGGTAGGTGTCTAAATTAATTTCAACTCCAACCATATTCAAAACTTCAAGTATTCTGTCTTCGATCTTTTTATTATCTAACCAGCCAGTAGCTTTTAAAACAAATTCTAAGTTTTTATATATACTTCTATCATCTAGTAATTTAAAGTCTTGAAAAACAATTCCAATCTTTCTTCTTAAAAAAGGAATCTGGTAATCTTTAATTTCTTTAAGATTAAAACCTGCTATTTCAAATCTTTCTGAACTATTTATTGAAATATCACCATAGAATGATTTTATTAATGTTGTCTTTCCACTACCAGTTTTCCCAATTAGAAATGTCATTCCACCTTTTTCAATATTAAGATTAATATCAGTTAAAATTTCTTTTCCTGATAATTGAATATCTAAACTTTCAATAAAAACTAATGACATTTATGGGTAATAATTATGTAAATATAAACTAAAGGCTCTTTTATAAAAAATTGTTAATTATTATTAGGCTTTTTATTGTTAAAAAAACTTCAATTAATTTAAATTTGTTTCCTATTTTTGTGAATTATGAAAAAATTTTACTTTTTACTTTTGCTTATTTTATCTTCATGTGCTCAAAAGGTTGATCTAATAGTCCACAATGCAGTAGTATATGTAGCAGATAAAAACTTTAATAAAAGTTCAGCTTTTGCTATTAATGATGGTTTGTTTGTTGAAGTTGGTGAAGAGGAGATATTAGAAAAATATTCATCAAATAATATCATTGATGCTCAAGGTCTTCCTGTTTATCCTGGTTTTATTGATTCTCATGCACACTTTTACAGTTTAGGTTATTCTAAAAATCAGGTTGATCTATTTAATACTAAAAGTCTTAAAGATGTTGTTGAAAGGGTTAAAAAATTTGATACTGAGATGAACTCTGATTTCATAATAGGTCGCGGTTGGGATCAAAATGATTGGTTAAATAAAGCATTTCCAACAAACAAACTTATTAATGAATACTTTCCAAATAAACCAGTTGTTCTTAGGAGAATTGATGGCCATGCATATTTAGTTAATGATGCAGCTTTGCAACTTGCGAATATTTCTAGGTCTTCTAAAGTTGAAGGAGGTGAGTTTATTAAAAGTAGAGGGAAATTAACTGGAGTTCTTATTGATAATGCAATGCGATTAATTGATGAAATAGTTCCTGAACCAACAATTGAAGAATCAATTAAAGCTTTACTAGAAGCTCAAGCAGCTTGTTTTAAAAATGGTTTAACTACTATATCAGATGCTGGAATGTCTAAAAATCAAATTATGTTGATTGATAGTCTTCAAAAACAAGGCATTTTAGATATTAGGATTTATGCAATGATTGACAATGATAAAGAATCAGTTGATTATTTTATTGAAAACGGACCACTGAAAACTCCAAAGTTAAATGTAAGATCTGTAAAAGTTTATGCTGATGGTGCTCTTGGTTCTAGAGGTGCTTCTTTGATTAACTCATATTCTGACAGGAGAAATCATTATGGATTAATGAGAACTTCTCTTGATTCTATTAGAGCATTGGCATTTAAACTTGCTGGTACAGGATTTCAGATGAATACTCATGCTATTGGTGATAATGCTAACAGGATAGTTTTAAATGCATATAAAGATGCTCTCTATGACTATAGAGACCCAAGATGGAGAATTGAACATGCACAGGTTATTCATCCAGATGATTACAAATTATTTAATCTAAAAATTATTCCGTCAGTTCAACCTACCCACGCAACTAGCGATATGTATTGGCTTAATAGCCGTTTAGGTAAAAGAAGAGCAAAATATTCATATGCTTTAGCAGATTTATATAAAAAATCAGGTATAATAGCCCTTGGAACAGATTTTCCTGTTGAGGATATAAACCCAATAATGACTTTTTATTCTGCTACTTTTAGAAAAGATTCAGATGGATTTCCTGAAGATGGTTTTCAAATGGAAAATGCTTTGAATAGAGCTGATGCATTATTAGGAATGACTTATTTTGGTGCTTACGCTAATTTTGAAGAAAATGAAAAAGGTAGTATTGAAGTTGGAAAAGTAGCTGATTTTGTAATATTAGATAATGATATCCTAAAAGTCAGTGAATCAAGAATGAGAGGGACGAAAGTTGTAGCTACTTTTATTGATGGAAAATTAGTATTCAGTAAAAGATATAGGGAATGAAATTTCATAAAAGAACTAATTGATTATTTTATGTGTGGAATTGTCTGCGCCTTTGATCTTAAAGATAGGTCAGAAAATATAAGGCCTAATATATTAAAGATGGTTAAAAAGGTCAGGCATAGAGGTCCTGACTGGAGTGGTATATTCTCATCTGAGAATGCGATAATGGCCCATGAAAGACTAGCTATAGTTGATCCAACATCTGGGAAACAACCTATTTATTCAGATGACAATAATAAAATAATAGCTGTTAATGGTGAAATTTATAATCATCTTAAATTAAGAGATAAATATGGGAGTGACTACAAATTTAAAACTAATTCAGATTGTGAAATTATATTAACTCTTTATAAAAAAAAGGGCTATGACTTTTTAAATGAATTAAATGGAATATTTGCTTTTGCGCTATATGATTCTGAAACCGATAATTTTTTCATTGCTAGGGATCATATGGGTATCATACCATTATATATTGGTTGGGATAATAAAGGGACACTATATGTAGCATCTGAATTGAAGTCCTTAGAAGGTGTTTGTTCAAAGATTGAGCTTTTTCCACCTGGACATTATTTAGACAGTAAAAATGAAAATTATATTAAATGGTATGACCCTAAATGGGTTGACTATAATAATGTTTCTAATAATAAGACATCAATAAAAGATCTTCACGATTCTCTTTCAGCTTCAGTCAAAAGACAATTAATGAGTGATGTTCCTTATGGCGTTTTGCTTTCAGGAGGACTTGACTCATCAATAACATCAGCATTAGCTAAAAGATTTTCTTCAAAAAGAATTGAAAGTAATGATACTCAAGAAGCTTGGTGGCCAACACTTCATTCATTTTCAGTTGGTTTAAAAGGATCTCCTGATTTAAAAGCAGCAAAGCTTGTTTCAGAACATATTGGAACTGTTCACCACGAAATAATATTTACTGTACAAGAAGGTATAGATGCTTTAAGTGATGTAATTTATCATCTTGAAACTTATGATATTACTACTATAAGAGCCTCAACTCCAATGTATTTGATGGCTAGAGCAATTAAATCATTAGGTATTAAAATGGTTTTGTCTGGAGAAGGGGCAGATGAATTGTTTGGTGGATATTTATATTTTCATAAAGCCCCATCAGCTAAAGAATTCCATAATGAAACTGTCAGAAAACTAAACAAATTACATCAATACGACTGTTTAAGAGCTAATAAAGCTCTTGCTGCATGGGGAATTGAAGGGAGAGTTCCCTTTTTAGATAAAGAATTTATAGAAATTGCGATGAATTTAAACCCAACAGATAAAATGATTAATAAAAAAAGAATTGAGAAGTGGGTTCTTAGAAAAGCATTTGAAGAATACCTTCCTAAAGAAGTTTTATGGAGACAAAAAGAACAATTTTCTGATGGAGTTGGCTATTCTTGGATCGATAGTTTAAAGGATTTGGTTTCAAAAGAAGTAACTGATGATCAAATGGATAATTCTCCTAAAAAATATCCAATAAACCCTCCTCAAAATAAAGAGGAATATTACTATAGAAGTATTTTTGAAGAACATTTTCCAAGTGATACAGCAGCAAAATCTGTTCCTTCAGTTCCATCAGTTGCATGTAGTTCGCCTGAAGCATTAGAATGGGATGAAACTTTTAAAAATCAAAACGATCCAAGTGGTAGATCTATATCAAATATTCATAATAAATCTTATGAATAAAATGTTGATAAGTCACCTTTAAATACTAGTCTTTTCACGTTTTTTCAGCATTAAAAATAAGTATATTTATATATATATTTTATAACTCATAAAATGGCTTCTGAAAAAATCAAAAATCAATATTCTGCAGACAGTATTCAAGCCCTAGAAGGGATGGAACATGTTAGAAAAAGACCTTCCATGTATATTGGAGATCTTAGCACAAGAGGACTCCACCATTTAGTATATGAAGTAGTAGACAATTCTATTGATGAGGCCATGGCAGGTCATTGTTCAGAGATATCTATACAAATAAATACTGACAAATCAATTTCTATTGAGGATAATGGTCGAGGTATCCCTGTTGGAATTCATAAAAAAGAAGGTGTTTCTGCTCTTGAAGTGGTTATGACTAAAATTGGAGCAGGGGGGAAGTTTGATAAAGATTCATATAAAGTTTCAGGAGGTTTGCATGGAGTAGGTGTTTCTGTAGTTAATGCTTTATCTGAAGTGCTTACAGCTAATGTTTATAGAGACGGTAAAGAATACCAGCAAATCTATAAAAAAGGAAAACCTGACTCTAAAGTTAAAGAAATTGGAAAATCTGATAAAAAAGGTACTCTTATTACATTCAAACCAGATAAAGATATTTTTAAAGAAGTTATTGATTTTGAGTATGACATATTATCTAATAGGATGCGTGAACTTTCTTTTCTTAATAAAGGGATTACTATCTCTCTAACAGATAATAGGGAAGAAACAAAAAAAGGTGAGAAAAAATCAGAAACTTTTCATTCCAAAGAGGGCTTAAGCGAGTTTATTAAATATATTGATAAGTCAAGAGAACCAATAATTTCTAATATTATTAAAATGGAGAGTGAAAAAAATAATATTACAGTTGAAGTTGCAATGATTTATAATTCATCTTTTTCTGAAAATCTGCACTCTTATGTTAACAATATTAATACTCATGAGGGAGGTACTCATCTTTCTGGTTTTAGAAGAGGGTTAACTCATACGCTAAAAAAATATGCTGACTCATCAGGACTTACAGATAAACTTAAATTTGATATAGCCGGTGATGATTTTAGAGAAGGTTTAACAGCTATTATTTCTGTTAAAGTTGCTGAACCTCAATTTGAAGGTCAAACAAAAACTAAGTTAGGAAATAGGGAAGTTAGTTCTGCAGTATCTCAAGCAGTTTCAAAAATGCTTGAAAATTATCTTGAAGAAAACCCAGATGATTCAAAAATAATTGTTCAAAAAGTGGTATTAGCTGCTCAAGCTAGACATGCTGCTAGACAAGCTAGAGAAATGATTCAAAGAAAAACTGTTATGACAGGTGGAGGGCTTCCTGGTAAATTATCTGATTGTTCAGAAACAGATCCTATGAAGTGTGAAGTCTTTTTAGTTGAGGGTGACTCTGCAGGAGGAACTGCTAAACAAGGAAGAGATAGGTTTTTTCAAGCTATTCTTCCCCTTAGAGGAAAAATTTTAAATGTTGAAAAAGCACAACAACATAGAGTTTTTGAAAATGAAGAAATAAGAAACATATATACAGCTCTTGGAGTTTCTGTTGGAACAGAAGAGGATAGTAAGGCTCTAAATTTAGAAAAATTAAGATATAATAAAGTGATTATCATGTGTGATGCTGATGTTGATGGGAGTCATATTTCAACATTAATTCTAACGTTTTTCTTCAGGTATATGAGAGAATTAGTTGAACGAGGAAATATTTATATTGCAACACCACCACTTTATTTGGTTAAAAAAGGTAATAAGAAATTATATGCATGGGATGATGAAGAAAGAGATAAAATTGTTAAAGACTTAGGTTCAGGATCATCAATTCAGCGCTATAAGGGATTAGGAGAGATGAATGCTGACCAACTTTGGGATACAACAATGAACCCAGAAACAAGAACATTAAGAAAGATTTCATTAACAAAAGACAATGAAATATCTGCTGAACATACTTTCTCAAAACTTATGGGTGAAGAAGTTGCTCCTAGAAGAGAATTTATTGAAGAGAATGCTAAATATGCTAATATAGACGTCTAATTATGAAAGTTACAATTGTTGGAGCAGGTAGTGTAGGTTCTTCTTGTGCAGAATATATAGCTATAAAAGATATAGCAAATGAAATTGTGCTATTAGATATTAAAGAAGGCTTTGCTGAAGGAAAAAGTCTTGATTTAATGCAAACTTCAAGTTCATTAATATTCAATGCTTTAATTACAGGTGTTACATCTGATTATGAAAAAACAAAATCAAGTGATGTTGTAGTGATCACATCTGGTATACCAAGGAAACCCGGAATGACTAGAGAAGAACTTATTGGTATCAATGCAGGAATAGTCGATTCAGTAACTGAGAATCTTTTAAAATATTCTCCTAATGCAATTATTATTGTTGTTTCTAACCCTATGGATACAATGACTTATTTGGTTTTAAGAAAAACAGGACTTCCTAGAAATAGGGTAATAGGTATGGGAGGGATATTAGACAGCTCAAGATTTAAAACTTACATTTCTTTAGCCCTCGAAAACGAACCTCAAAAAAACATTAAAGCTATGGTTATTGGAGGTCATGGAGATACAACTATGATTCCTTTGATTGATTATGTAGAAGTAAATAATAAACCTTTAACTGATTTATTATCAGTTGATAAAATCTCTAAGATTGCTTCAGATACAATGGTTGGAGGTGCTGCTTTAACAAAATTATTAGGAACTTCAGCTTGGTATGCTCCTGGAGCATCAGTTGCATATCTTGTTAAGTCTATACTTAATGACTCAAAAGAAACTTTACCTTGTTCTGTTATGCTAAATGGAGAATATAACGTTGAAGACTTATGCATAGGAGTTCCTTGTATAATTGGCAGTAATGGGTTAGAAGAAATTATCGAAATTAATCTTAATGATATTAATAAAGAAAGGTTTCTTAAAAGTGTAGAAGCTGTTAAGAATACTAATCTGTCACTTAAAGGTTTAATATAGATAAAGTTGTTAATTCGATTTTCAAATATTATATTTGCTCGCTTTATTAATTTAAAAAAATGCAAGGAAACTTTCTTATAAAAACATTTGCTTTACTATTTGGAATAGTTAGTATATATCAACTTTCTTTTACGTTTATATCCTCAGGTCTTGAAAGAAAAGCTGAGAAAGCTGCAATTTCAAAAATTTCTGATAGTGAAGTTGAATATATAGTTAAGAGATCTAGAGTGGAGGTTAACTATCTAGATTCAATAGGAGATTTACCAGTATTGTTATATTCTTCTTATAATGATGCTAAAACGAAAGAATTAAATCAAGGTCTTGACTTAAAAGGTGGAATAAATGTTATTTTACAGATTTCTATTAAGGATTTACTTAAAGGTTTATCAGAAAACTCTGCCAATATAAAATTTAATCAAGCTCTTGAAAGTGCAGATGAACTCCAAAAACAATCAGATGAAACATATTTAGAATCTTTTTTTGAGGCATTTGATTTAGATACAGATCAAACAAAGCTTTCATCTCCAGATATATTTGGCAATAGAACTTTAAGTGAAATCTCATTTGATACTTCAGATGATGAAATAAAAAATATAATTGGAAGAAAAATTGACGAATCAATAATTTCTGCTTTTGAGGTTCTTAGGAAGAGAGTTGATAAGTTTGGTGTAACACAACCTAATATTCAAAGATTAGGTACATCAGGAAGAATACTTGTTGAACTACCTGGAGCAAAAGACATCGATAGGATTCAAAATTTACTTCAAAGTACAGCCCAATTAGAATTTTGGGAAACATATAAAAATGATGAACTTGGTAGTTTTCTTTTATCTGCAAACGAATATCTAAGATCTATAGAAGATGATAAGACTCTTAATATTCTTGATGATCAAGAAGAATCTAATATTGAAGATTTATTATCTGAAGTAGAAGAAAGTACAGATGAAACAGATACTAATCAATCTAATCCCCTTCTTAGTCTTATAAAATCTCCTTCTTACCAAGGAGGACCTGTTTTAGCTAATTTCTCACCAAATGATCAAGAATTAATTTCTGCCTATCTTAATTTACCAGAGGTAAGAAAATTATTACCATCAGCAAATAGATATATAAAATTTTTATGGGGTAAAGAAGATGAGAATGGTTTAATAAGTCTATATGCAATTAAAACAAATATACAGAATACGCCCCCTTTAAGCGGAGGAGTAGTTGTTGATGCTTCACAAAGCTTTGATGCTACAAATAATCCAGCAGTTTCAATGCAGATGAACTCTCAGGGTGCAAAAGTATGGGAAACATTAACTGAAAGAGCTTATGCACAACAAACTAATATTGCAATAGTATTAGATGATATAGTTTATTCTGCTCCTGGAGTAACAAGAGGTGCAATATCGGGAGGTAGATCTGAAATAACTGGTGATTTTGATTTAAATGAAGCTATAGATCTTGCCAATGTCCTAAGGGCTGGAAAACTACCAGCATCAGCAGATATAATACAATCAGAAGTTGTTGGCCCATCATTAGGTCAAGAAGCAATTGATAGTGGAATCTACTCTTTTTTAATAGCGTTAATGTTGGTATTAGTATGGATGGTTTTTTATTATGGGATTTCGGGATTTTTTGCCGATATAGCATTAATATTTAACCTAGTATTGATTTTTGGAATTTTAGCTGGATTAGGAGCAGTTTTAACTCTTCCTGGAATTGCAGGTATAGTTCTTACAATAGGCATATCAGTTGATGCAAATGTTTTAATTTTTGAAAGAATTAGAGAAGAAATTAGAAAAGAGAAAGGTTTAAAGCAATCGATATCTGATGGATTCAATAATGCACTTTCCTCAATATTAGATGCAAATATAACAACTGGTTTAACTGCTCTAGTTTTATATGTATTTGGAACTGGACCAATAAAAGGTTTTGCAACAACTCTTTTAATTGGTATAGCTACTTCACTTTTTACTGCAATTTTTATAACTAGACTTCTTGTTGATAATAGAGTTTTTAAAACTGGTAAAATATCTTTCTCAACTCCATCTACAAAAAATTTATTTTCAAATATTAATATAAATTTTTTAGTAAAAAGAAGAATTACTTACATAATTTCAAGCATTTTAGTATTTATTTCTTTAACATCCCTTTTAACTCAAGGGCTTAATCAAGGAGTAGATTTTCTCGGTGGAAGATCTTATATAGTTAGATTCGATAAACAAGTTTCATCATCTGATATCGAGTCAAATTTAAGCTCTTCTTCCATAGGTAGTGCCGAGGTGAAAACTTTTGGTGCAAGTAATCAGTTAAAAATTACCACTAAATATAAAGTTGATGAGGAAGGTTTAGAAGTAGATCAAGAAATAAAAGAAATTTTATATCAATCATTGTTAAATGAATATACGGATGAAATAACCTATGAGAAATTTATTTTAGGTGAAGATGTAGGTATAATGTCTAGTATTAAAGTTGGACCCACAATAGCAGATGATATAAAACAGAATTCTGTTATAGCTGTTTTTGGATCACTAATTATTGTTTTTTTCTATATTCTTTTTAGATTCCGAAAATGGCAGTTTTCTATTGGAGCTGTATCGGCAGTTTTTCACGATGTTCTTATTGTTCTTGGAATATTCTCATTGACTTATAAGATAATGCCATTTAATATGGAAATTAACCAAGCATTTATTGCAGCTATTCTAACCGTAATAGGATATTCTTTAAATGACACAGTTGTTGTTTTTGATAGAATTAGAGAATACTTTAAGATCCACTCATCTTGGGAAAATCATAAAACAGTTAATGCAGCTTTAAATAGCACTCTTAGTAGAACCTTAAATACATCATTAACAACATTAATAGTTTTGACTGCAATATTTATTTTTGGAGGAGAATCTATTAGAGGTTTTATGTTTGCATTGATCATTGGGGTTATAGTAGGAACATACTCATCAGTATTCATTGCTACACCAATAATGTTTGATTCATATAAAAGAAAGATTAAATAGTCTTTCTTTTACTTACATAGAGCATTATCAGCCCAATTAAAATAAAAGGTATACTTAACCACTGACCTGATGACAATCCAGGTAAAAATGTTTCAATACCCCCTATATTTTCTTTAAAGAATTCAGTTAAAAATCTAATTGAGAATAAACCAATTAAAAAGTAACCCCATAAAGCTCCTTGTTTATTACGTATTGAAGAGTTATAAAGTTTCAGGAGGACAAAAAATAAAATAATATAACCAATAGATTCATAAAGTTGAACAGGATGCCTTGGAAGTGTTTCACCTCTATTTTGAAAAATAACCCCAAATGATGAGTTTGTATACTTTCCAACTATTTCTGAATTAAAAAAGTTGCCAATTCTAACAAAAGCTCCACCAATAGCAATTGGCATAGTCAATCGGTCAAAAATCCAAAGTATACTTTTGAATTTATATTTTCTTTGAAATAGAATTAAACCTATAGTAATTCCAATAGCTGCTCCATGGCTAGCTAATCCTCTGAATCCAGAGAACTGATAGCCATCAATTAAACCGAGAATAGAAGAATTACTAGATTCTTGAATCGGTAGTAAAATCTCAATAAGATGATTTTGAAAATAACCCCAGTTATAAAAAAATACTTCTCCAAGTCTAGCTCCTAGAAATGTTGACAGAACCATATATAATAACATTGGGTCAAGGTATTTGTGATCTACTTTTTCTTTAATAAAAAACGATTTAACTAATTGATAGCCAAGCAGAAATGCAATAACAAACATTAAGCTATAGATGTAGATAGAAAAACTTCCAATTTGGAAAAGAGTATCACTTGGGGACCATTTTATCTGAGATATTAACATGATTTTTTTTTCAAAAATAATAATAATTATTATGGTACAGGATCATACCCGCCTTTAAATAAAGGATTACACTTAATTATTCGCTTAATAGATAGGTAAAGTCCAAAAAAAATGCCATGTTTTTTAAACGATATAATTGAATATTGTGAACATGTTGGAGTATATCTACAATTTTGTCCAATTAAAGGAGATATATATGATTGGTAAAATTTAATTATTAGAATAAAAGGGTAGGTTAATATTTTATTAATCTTTGTCATTAATATTATATCCAATTTTAGATAATTTATCTCTAATAGAATCTGAAGTTTTATAATCTTTATTTATTCTAGCTTCATTTCTTAGATCTAAAATTAAATCAAGGAGTAAATCATTATTATTTGAAGTTGACAAATGGAGATTTAACCCTAAAACATCTAGAATAAATACAGAAAAAATATCCTTTAGTAATTTTATTTTACTTGAATTAAAGCTCTCTTTTCCATCATGAATTTTATTAATCAGTTTAACTACTGTAAAAATTTCAGCTATTAATTTAGGGGTGTTAAAATCATCATTCATGCAGTCATAGCAATTGTTAATCCAATTTTCTAGATCAAAATTACTTTCAGGTGAATTGTTTTCTTTTAAATTTTCTAATTTTTCTGATGCATCTACAATTTTATTATATCCTTTTTCAGATGCTAGTAATGCATTTTCACTTAAGTCTAAGATATTTCTATAATGAGCTTGAAGAAAGAAGAATCTTATAGCATTTGATGAGTATTCTTTTTTAAATAATTTATTTTTTCCAGAAATAAGATCTTTTGGTAAAATATTATTTCCGGTTGACTTAGACATCTTCTTATTATTAAGAGTCAACATATTTGTATGCATCCAATAATTAATTGAATCAGTATTAGATAATGCATCAGATTGAGCAATTTCACATTCATGATGTGGGAATTTAAGATCAATTCCACCTCCATGAATATCAAATTTATCTCCTAGATATTTATGACTCATAGCTGTACATTCAAGATGCCATCCTGGAAAACCATAACCCCAAGGTGAATTCCATTTCATTAAATGCTTTGAGTCAGCTTTTTTCCATAAAGCAAAGTCATAGGAATTTTTTTTATCCTTCTGGTTTGTTAATGATCTTGTATTTGAAATAAGATCATCTATTTCTCTTCCAGATAATTTCCCATATTTATTTTTCTTTCTAAACTCATCCAAGTCAAAATAAACTGACCCATTAGATTCATAGGCAAATCCTTTATCAATAATTTTATTAATAATTTCTATCTGCTCAATTATATGACCAGATGCAATTGGTTCAACACTAGGAGAGAGGACATTGAAAATATTTAAGACATTCCTAAAGTCATTAGTGTATTTATTAGCTACTTCCATTGGCTCTAATTTTTCAACCTTTGCCTTTTTAATAATCCTGTCTTCACCATCTTCTTCTAGATGCCCCACATCAGTTATATTTCTGATATATCTAACATTATATCCTTTGTGAATAAAGTACCTATAGATTATATCAAAAGAAATAAAAGTTCTACAATTACCAAGATGAACATTAGTATATACAGTAGGTCCGCACACATAAAGTCCTAAATGATTTTTTTTTAATGGTTTAAACTCCTCTTTTTTACCAGATAAAGAATTATATATAATTAATGGTTTGGATAGCATTAAATTTCTGTTTCAAGTTTTATATAATCTAAAAAATCTCTTCTAAATTTAGAGTCTTTAAATTTACCTCCAAATTCTGCAGTTACAGTACTACTAGAGATATCATTAATCCCTCTAGAGTTAATACATAAATGTTTGGCATCTATAACACATGCAACATCATCAGTATTAAGTATTTTTTGTAACTCATTAACAACTTGAATTGTTAATCTTTCTTGTACTTGGGGTCTTTTAGAGTAATAATTTACTACTCTGTTTATTTTTGAAAGGCCTACTACAGTTCCATTTGAAATATATGCAACATGTGCTAACCCAATAATTGGTAGTAGGTGATGTTCACATGTAGAGTATAATGTAATATTTTTTTCTACTAACATCTCACCATATTTAAACTTATTTTTAAAGGTAGAAGGAATTGGTTTCCTTTCAGGATTTAATCCTCCAAAAACTTCATTTACATACATTTTTGCAACCCTTAATGGAGTTCCCTTTAAACTATCATCTGTTAAATCCATACCTAGAACTTCTAGAATATCACGAACTTTTTCTTCTATCAATTTTATTTTTTCTGAATCAGAAATATCAAAAGCATCTTCTCTTATTGGATTTTCTGAACTTGAACTTAGGTGATCATGATCAATTGATTCTAACTCCTTTTTTAAAATATCTTCTAATTTCATAGCAATAATTTGTTAATCAAAGATAGTTAATATCATCTTAAAAATTAAAATGATATGAAGCTATAATTTTATTAATAGATTTATCTGTTGAATATAATGTTGTAAGACCTTTTGGATATAAATTATTTGTAAAATATGAGGTTTGAAAGACATAGGTTATATCAATTCTAGAAGCTCCTAAATCAAGACCATATCCTAATGAAAATCCACTAATCTTATTTTCTTTTAAATTTTCAGGACCTTTATAGTTAAAGTAACCAGCTCTTAAGCTTCCGTTTTTTATTCTATATTCACCACCTAGTCTAATTGATTGAGAAGTAGGGTTTAATTCATTGTCAATTATATAGTTTAACTCATTTAAATAATTGTCATCATTATCAGGGAACATTGCATTGTTGTATTTTGTTATCTCATAATCTAAGCTAATTAATCCTCTTTTTGCAAAAATATAGCTAAAACCAATTAAAGACTTAGAAGGAAGTCTAAGTCTATATTTATCATATATGTTAACGGTTTTTGGATCAATATTATATGTTTTTATTTGATTATTACTTTTTACTGAAGTGTCAAGAGTCTGCTCATCCTCTTCAACAAAATCTAACCAAGTAGGACTCTGATATGATAATCCAATTCGAAAGTTTCGAATTTTTATAATTGAACCTAATTGAAAAGAAAATCCAAATCCATTGGAGTTATAGTATTCATTAAAGTTTATACTCTGAATATTAGAGTTATCTGAATATCCATATTCGTAAAATTTTTTTCTTTCTTGAAATTCTATTTGATGAAAATTTAAGTTTACTCCAAGGAATACATGATTGTTATAAGAACCGCCAATGTTAGCGCTATGCTTATAGTGGTTTCCTATTCGCTCAATATTAATATCTTGATTCACTTGATTATATGTAAGATTAGAAGAGTAGGTGTTATTTGAATCATCAAGGGAGTTAATAACATAACCCTGATATCCTAGAAATGCTTGTTGATCTCCAAATCCATAATTTTCTCCCAGATAACGATACACGGACTGTGTTGTTTCATCTGAATAAATTAATAAGTCATCACTTGGGACTCCATCTGCATAGTATAGGAAATACTTATCAATACTATTAGAATTTTTCCCTGAGAAATTAAAATCATCATTATAGCTATAAACATTTTGAAGATTATAAGCAAAACTAAATTTAGATTTACCATTAGTAAAAACCCATACACCTCCTAATTGATTAAATGTTTCTTTAGCACTTTTAGTATTAGACAAGTAACCATTTAAATTATTTTCTATTGTATTATCATCATATCCTAATGTTATCCCAAATTCATTATAAATAAATATACTTGAAGAAGCTGGGTTTATTGATATTGCAGATAAGTCTCCACCAAGTGAGGCAAAAGCTCCTCCCATTGCGTTAAATCTTGCAGTCCCATCATTATAATATGAACTAACCCTTATAATATCATCAATTGATTGTGAATGGCTAATGCTAATAGAGAAAATAAAAAAAAATAATAAAAAAAAGTAATTTCTTATTTTCATAAAAAAATAGTTAAAAGAAATTAATCGATTCCGCCGCCTCTAGATCCACCTCCTGAAGAGCTTCCACCTTTAGACCCACCTCCTGAAGAGCTTCCGCTTGATCTTGACCCAACATTAGATGACCCTGAGCTACTACGAGAATTTGAAGATTTTCCATAAACACCATTAGTAGGTCTGGAGTTTGAGTTGAATTGTCCTCTGTAAGAGCCTGTGTAATCTCTTGAATTATTATATCTACTGCTATTTATATACCTTGAATTTGAACCAATGTTTCTATCAATTGCTTGAAGCATTCTATAATTATCTTTGATTGATCTTAGGTTTGGAACTTCATTAGAAGATATATTGTATCCTCCTGATCTAGATGAAACAGAAAGAGTAGAAGAATTCCTAATATTACTTGACTTTTTAGAAGATTCCCTTGAAGCAGAAGTTGTTTTTTCTCCTCGTCTAGATGAAGAATTACTATATCCTAGCCCTGAGGTATTTACTGGATCTTTATCCTTATTATAAAAATATCCATTATTATACGCATATCCATTATAGTTATACCTATCATAATAATAATATGGATAAAGTCTCAATCTATTAATGTAAGGCCAGTATTGGTGGCTTTCAGGATACCCGTATCCATAACCATAATAACCATAAGGATAATATGGGTTATAAAAGTTTCGGCCCCAGTAATAATTATAAGGGTAATAACCATAACCATAAGGATAACCATAACCAGAATATCTTGAATAAAAGTCAATAAATATTTGAGTTTGATCAGGTTTGTATCCCCATGGTAGATTATCAGGATCTTCAGAATCTACAATTCCTGAATCTTCATATTCTTCAATAATCTCATTTGCTAGATCAGAAAAATATTGACCATAGTTATAATTTCTAATAGAAGAAACATAAATTCCATCATCATCGTTCCAAGAAGACATTTGATAAGTGTAACACCCAGAGAAGAGTATTAAAAAAGAAACTAAGCTTAAGAATTTAAAAAAATGGTTCATCTATTTATAAATTTAAAAAATTTGAAATATAATTGTGTTAACTTTGCACTAAATATTTCTATTTATATATAAACAACTTTTATGCCAAAGTTCTATGGGAAATAAGATTACTTCAAGAAAAGAAGATTATTCAAAGTGGTATAATGATATAGTTATAAATGCTGATTTAGCTGAAAACTCTGATGTAAGGGGGTGTATGGTTATTAAACCATATGGTTTTTCTATTTGGGAGCTTATGAAAAAAGAGCTAGATCAAATGTTTAAAGACACTGGTCATGAAAATGCATACTTTCCATTGTTTATTCCAAAATCTCTTTTTGAAGCAGAAGAAAAAAATGCTGAAGGGTTTTCTAAAGAATGTGCAATTGTAACTCATCATAGACTAATAAATGATCCTAAAAAAAAGGGGAAACTTATAGTAGATCCCGAATCAAAACTAGAAGAAGAACTTGTAGTTAGACCAACATCAGAAGCTGTTATTTGGAAAACATATAAGAAATGGATTAGATCTTATAGGGATTTACCAATATTAATTAATCAATGGGCTAATGTAGTTAGATGGGAGATGAGACCAAGATTATTTTTGAGGACTTCTGAATTTTTATGGCAAGAAGGACATACTGCTCATTCAACAAAAGATGAAGCTATGAGTGAATGTTTATTGATAAATAATATATATGCAGAATTTGCAGAAAAATTTATGGCAATGCCTGTTTTAAAAGGACCTAAAACAAAAGCAGAAAGATTTGCTGGAGCTGAGGAAACTTTATGTATAGAAGCTCTTATGCAAGACGGGAAAGCTTTACAAGCAGGAACATCTCACTTTTTAGGACAAAATTTTGCTAAAGCTTTTGATGTAAAATATGCTGATAAATCTGGTAAACTTGATTATGTATGGGCAACTTCATGGGGTGTTTCCACAAGACTTGTGGGTGCATTAATTATGACTCATAGTGATGATAAAGGTTTAGTTCTTCCTCCAAATTTAGCTCCTAATCAAGTAGTGATAATTCCAATGATTAAATCTGATGAATCAAAAGGTAAAATTGAAAAAATATGTAATAAATTTTTTACTGATCTCAAGAAAAAAGGAGTGAGAGTAAAAATTGACTCTAGAGAAAATTTTTCATTAGGATATAAACTTAATGATTATGAATTAAAAGGAGTCCCTCTTAGGATAGTTATTGGTGAAAATGAAATTAAGAATGATGAATATGAAATTTTTTCTAGAGATGATTTAAATAAAATAAAGTCTAGTTCTAAAAATTTATTGAATGATATAATAAAATCATTAGATAATGTGCAAAATAGAATGTTATCTAATGCAAAGAAAAGATTAAAAGATAATACATATGAAGTGAGTTCATACGATGAGTTTAAAGAGCTAATAGAAAATCAAAATGGATTTATTTCTACTGGATGGGATGGTGATGACAATACAGAAGAAGCTATTAAAAAAGATACAAAAGCAACTATTAGATGCATACTTAAAAACATTGAAGAGAAAGATGTTAAATGTATATATTCAGGTAAGCCTGCAAAGCATAAAGTAATATTTGCTAAATCTTATTAAAATATTAAAAATTAATTTAAATTTGCAACCTGTTGGCCCGTTCGTCTATCGGTTAGGACCTCAGGTTTTCATCCTGGAAAGAGGGGTTCGACTCCCCTACGGGCTACAAAATTATAAATATGGCAAATCATAAATCTGCATTAAAAAGAATTCGATCTGACGAAACAAAAAGATCGTTGAATAAGTTACAGCATAAGACTGCTAGAAATGCAATTAAGAAATTAAAAGACTCTAAGAGTAAAAAAGATGCTCAAAAACAATTTCCTGTTGTTGTTTCCCTTATTGATAAATTATCTAAAAATAATATTATTCATAAAAACAAAGCGGCTAACCTGAAATCAAAATTAAGTAAACTTATATAGTTTTAGTAACTAATATAATTAATTGCTTGGGTTCTAAGAATTCATTGAGATTAAGAATTCCGCGTTGTTTTTAGTTTTCTTAAACCTGTCATTTATAAACTCCATTGCTTCAACTGGATTCATATCAGCAAGATATTTTCTCATTACCCACATTCTTTGAATAGTATTCTCATCTAGCAATAGATCATCTTTTCTGGTACTTGAGGAAACTAAATCAATAGCTGGAAAAATTCTCCTGTTGGAGATTCTTCTATCAAGTTGAAGTTCCATATTACCTGTACCTTTAAATTCTTCGAAAATAACTTCATCCATTTTTGAGCCTGTTTCAGTAAGAGCAGTTGAGATTATTGATAATGAACCACCATTTTCTATATTTCTTGCGGCTCCAAAAAATCTTTTTGGTTTATGAAGAGCATTAGCATCTACACCACCACTTAATATTTTACCAGAAGGAGGTTGAACAGTATTATAAGCTCTTGCAAGCCTGGTTATAGAATCTAAAAGAATAACAACATCATATCCACATTCTACGAGTCTTTTTGCTTTTTCTAAGACAATATTAGCTACCCTTACATGTCTATCAGCAGGTTCATCAAAAGTAGAAGCTACTACTTCACCTTTTACATTTCTTTGCATATCAGTAACCTCCTCAGGTCTCTCATCAATTAATAAAATAATTTGAAAAACTTCAGGATGATTAGCAGCAATTGCGTTTGCTATATCTTTTAATAGCATTGTTTTACCAGTTTTTGGTTGTGAAACAATCATACCTCTTTGTCCTTTTCCTATTGGAGAGAATAAATCTATAATCCTACTTGATATAGTGCTTTCTTTCTCAGCGATATTAAACTTTTCTTCAGGAAATAGAGGTGTTAAATGTTGAAATGAAACTCTATCTCTTACTTCTTCTGGACTAAGTCCATTTATTTTACTAACCTTTATAAGCGGGAAATATTTTTCTCCATCTTTTGGAGGTCTAATAGTACCAAGGATTGTGTCTCCAGTTTTTAGGCCAAATAATTTAATTTGAGATAGTGATACATAAATATCATCTGGAGATGATAAGTAATTATAGTCTGAAGATCTTAAGAATCCATATCCATCTTGCATTATTTCTAATACTCCTTCTGACTCAATTATTCCATCAAATTCAAAATCAGGCTCTTTATATCTAGCCCTTTTATCTTTATTAAATCTATCAGGCTCTCTTTTAGAAGAGTGATTTCTATGTGGATTATTTTTTTTAATAATTGTAGGTTTTTCTCTCTCTGTTTTATCATCTTTAACTTCTACTGATTTATCAGTATCCTTTTCTTTAACTTCTACTGATTTATCAGTATCCTTTTCTTTATTTTTAGAGAGTTCTAAAATTTTATCAATTACTTCTTGTTTTTTAAGTCCTTTAACTTTCTCAATACCAAGAGTTTCAGCAATCTCTATAATCTCAGATAGCTTTTTTTCTTTAAGCAATTTTATATCATACATATGTAAGTGAAGTTTTTATATTATAGATTAAAAGTAATTAAGTGAAATTAACTTCTATGAGGTAATAGACTGCTAAATTACAAATTTATTTTTAATTTAAACAAATATCTTGCAAATTAAGTCAATGCACACTAATAGATATTTTATAGATTTTTCATATGATGGTTCTTCATATCATGGTTTTCAAAAACAATTAAATGCAATAACTGTTCAAGAAATTATGGAAAATACAATTTCCAAAATTCTTAGAGATGAAATTAATATTATATCAGCCGGAAGGACTGATACAGGTGTACATGCTAAAAAAATGTTTGCTCATTTTGACGTTAAAAGTAAAATTGAAGAAGAAAATTTTTGTTACCTAATAAATAGACTATTGCCAAATGATATTGCTATAAAAGCTATTCATAAAGTTAAATCTGATTCTCATTCAAGATTTGATGCTATTTCAAGAACGTATAATTATTTTATAACTAATACTAAAAATCCATTTAATCATGGCTATAGCTATTATCTTAGTGAAAAATTAGATTATAGTAAAATGAATAAAGCATCTAAAAAGTTTTTTAAATATGATAATTTTAAGTGCTTTTCTAAATCTAACACAGATGTTAAAACATATAATTGTGAAATAAGTAATGCTGAATGGGTTAAATCTGGGGATGATTATAAATTCATAATATCATCAAATAGATTTCTTAGAAATATGGTAAGGGCAATAGTAGGAACATTAATTGAGATAGGAAAAGGTAAACTTCAAATAAAAGACTTAGATGAAATAATTCAATCTAGAGATAGGCGAAATGCTGGATATTCTGTTCCTCCTCAAGGATTGTTCTTGACAGAAATTAAATATGATAAAAAAATATTTTTAAAATCTTGGAAAAAATAAAAGCAAAATATTTTGATTTAAAACAGTTTGTTAAGCTAATGCAATTTGTTAAACCGTATAATAAAAGTTTTTATTTGGTGATATTTTTTGCAGTTATTTTATCTGTTATCACTACTGTTACTCCTTATTTATTAAAGGTAGTAGTTGATGATTATATAATTCCAAAAGATTACTCTGGAATGACACTGATAATTTTACTAATGATTATTGCTTTAACAGTTGAAGTTTTATTCATGTTCTGCTTCACATATTATTCAAATTGGTTAGGACTGAAAGTAATCAAAGACATTAGGGTAAAAATTTTTGATAAAATCATTAATCTAAAGATGTCATTTTTTGATAAAAATTCTGTAGGAAGACTTGTTACTAGAGCAGTTAATGATATTGAGACTATAGCTAGTATATTCTCTCAGGGTTTATTTACTATAATAGCTGATTTGTTTAAGATGTTGGTTATTTTATTAGTGATGGTTATTATTAGTTTTAGGTTAACCTTTGTAGTATTATTAATATTTCCAATTTTAATCTATGCAACAAGGGTTTTTCAAAAAGCTATGAAAAAAGCATTTGAATTGGTTAGAAGTGAGGTTGCTAATTTAAACTCTTTCGTTCAGGAAAGAATTAGTGGGATTAAAATAGTTCAAATATTTAATAGAGAGAAAATAGAAGAAGATAAATTCAATACAATTAATATTAAGCACAGAGATGCTTGGCTCAAGACAGTTTGGATAAATTCTATATTCTTTCCTATTGCTGAAATATCTGGATCTATATGTGTTGGTCTTCTTGTTTGGTATGGCGGATTCAGTAATGCAAATGGAATTGATATTTCAATAGGGACGTTATTTTTATTTATAACAATGTCTGGACTATTATTTAGACCTCTAAGGCAAATTGCAGATAGATTTAATACTCTTCAAATGGGAATGGTAGCTGTTGATAGAATTTTTTCAATTTTTGAAAATGATTCAATAATTAATGAAACTGGAGATATTGATGAAACAAATTTTAAAGGAAAAATTGATTTTAGAAATGTTAGATTCTCATATATCTCAAATATTGAAGTATTAAAAGGTATTTCATTTTCAGTAAAACCAGGTAAAACTCTTGCTATTGTTGGTCCAACTGGATGTGGAAAAACAACTATTATTAATTTAATTTCAAGACTTTATAATCTAAACTCTGGTCAAATTAATATAGATGATAGATCTATTAATGAATACAAATTAAATTGTTTAAGAAGTAATATTGGTGTTATACTTCAAGATGTTTTCTTGTTTGCTGATACAATTCATAATAATGTAACATTATTTGATGAAAATATTTCAAAAGATGACGTCGTTAATGCTGCTAAAGAGCTTGGAATTCATGAGTTTATTATGTCTTTACCTGAAAACTATAAATTTAATGTTCAGGAAAGAGGTAATACTCTCTCAGCTGGTCAGAAGCAATTAATAGCATTTATGAGAGTTTTAATTAAGAATCCTGATATACTTATTCTTGATGAAGCTACATCTTCAATAGATTCTTATTCTGAAGATTTAATAAAGAATGCAACAAAAAAAATAACAAAAAATAAAACTTCAATTATTATCGCACATAGACTTGCAACTATTGAAGCAGCATCAACTATAATTTATATGGAAGATGGAGTAATCCTAGAAGCTGGAAACCATTATGAATTGATAGAATTAGAAAATGGCAGATATCGTAAAATGCATCAAGAACAATTTTCTAATACTGAAATATTAGATTAAATATTTAACTAAATCTATACATTCTCTGGCCTCTTTAACATCATGAACCCTTAATACATTAGCACCATTTATTATAGAGAATGTATTTAATACAGTTGTTCCATTTAAAGAGTTTGAAGGCGTAGATTTAATCTTTTTATATATCATTGACTTTCTTGATATCCCAACTAAAATTGGCTTATTAAACTTTTTTATTTTTTTAATTTCTTTTAATAGTTTATAATTATGATTAATGTCTTTGCCAAATCCAAAACCTGGGTCTATTATTATATTTTTTATATTTTTTTGTTCTAAATTAAATAGCTGCTCTTTAAAAAAATCAAATACTTCAGAAATAATATCAGTGTATAAAGGATTGTCTTGCATATTTTCTGGATCTCTTTTCATATGCATTAGGACATATCCAGCAGAATAGTCTCTAACAACACTATGTAATCTTTTATCATACTTTCCAGCACTAATATCATTAATAATTGAAAAACCTTTGTTTAGAGCATATTCAGCTACTTTACTATTATATGTGTCAATTGAAAAAGTAATATTATTAAATTGTCTAGAAAGTTCCTCGACATATTTTGATATATATTTGAGTTCAGTGTTACTGTCAATAATTTTTGAACCTGGTTTTGAACTAATTCCCCCTAAGTCAATAATATCAACTCCATCATTTATCATTTTATCTACATGAGATAAAGCTTTATCAATGGAATTAAAATTTCCTCCATCATAAAATGAGTTATCAGAAACATTTAATATTCCCATTATTTTCTGATCATCAAAGTTGATTATTTTACCATTACAATTTAATGTCATATTTTTGGGATATATTATATCCACCAAATTAAGATGATTTTTATTAATGGAAGAAACTAAATCACAATATTTAAAAATTATTGAAAAATCAAAAAAAGTATTTGATGATAAGAATTCAGATTATGGCTCATCTTGGAGAGTTCTTAGAGTATCTTCATTTCTTGATCAAATTCATATAAAAGCTCAAAGGATAAGAAACCTCCAAATTAATGAAGATCAACAAATAAATGAAGGTCAAGCTACAGAGTTTATTGGTATAATTAACTATTGTATAATGAGTTTAATTCAAATTCATCTTGGTATAGTTGATGAGCCTGATCTCACGGGAAGTGAAGCTATAGAATTATATGATAATAAAGTAAATGATACATTTGAGTTAATGCTAAAGAAAAACTATGACTATGGAGAAGCCTGGAGAGATATGGAGATTTCAAGCCTTACTGATTTAATTATTCAGAAAATATTTAGAATGAAAAGTATTAACAAAAATGATGGGGAAACAATATCTAGCGAAGGTGTAGAATCAAATTTTCAAGACATACTAAATTATTCTGTTTTTGCTTTAATTCTTTTAAAAACATATTAATAATGAAACAAAAGATAGTAATTGGTAATTGGAAAAATTATTTAAATGAAAGTGAAACCATAAAGCTTGCTAAAGAGATTCTTGATGAGAAATTCTCCGACAATATAAGACTTATGATTTCTCCATGTAATTTATATTTAAATCAAGTAAACCAAATCATGAAAGGATCTTCAGTTGAGGTAATTGGTCAAAATATAACTTCTTACGAATCTACTTCTGATACAGGTGGAGTTACAGCAATTGGACTTAAGGATTTAGGCATAAATAGAAGTATTATTGGACATTCAGAGGTAAGAAAAAGAAATAAACGATCTAAATCAGAAGACGTCTTAATTGAAATTATTCCTACTGGTTTTCAATTTATTTTATGTTTTGAAAATATTGAACAAATTCCCTTTGATATTCTAAACAACAGTTCTGAAATGATTCTTGCTTATGAACCAGTATGGGCAATTGGAACAGGGGAAACAGCATCAATTGAACATATCAATGAAATTCATAGATCGGTAAAATCAGAACTTTCAAAATTAAGTCTAGATATTCCTGTATTATATGGTGGAAGTGTAAATCCTACTAACTCAAAAGAGATTTTATCTCAAGAATTAGTAGATGGGGTTCTAGTTGGAGGTGCATCTACAAAACATGAAGATTTACACAAAATAATTAACTCTATTTAATAAATAATTTCAGCAATTATTTATCTTTGCTTTATAAACAATGATTATGTTAAAAAGATTTTTTATTGTAATATTTATTTTAACATTTTTTCATGTTCAATCACAAGAAAATATGGAGAATACTATTTATCAATTCAAAGTTGCCGATATATATGGTAAGATTTATGATTTTTCTCAATTAAAAGGGAAAAAAGTTATGATTGTAAACACTGCATCAAAATGTGGTTTAACCTATCAATATAAAGGACTTCAGGAACTTTATAATTCCTATAGCATTTATGGTTTTGTTATCATAGGTTTTCCATCAAATGATTTCTTATGGCAGGAACCCGGATCAAATGAAGAAATTATTGAATTCTGTAAAGATAATTATGGTGTTACATTTCCTATGATGAGTAAAATAACAGTTAAAGGATCAAAAAAACATCCCATTTATGATTATTTAACAAAAAAGTCGAAAAATAATTATAAAAACTCAAGAGTTACTTGGAATTTTCAAAAGTATTTAATTAGCAGAGAGGGTTTAATTGAAAAGATAGTTTCACCAAAAACAAATCCAGATTCAGAAGAAATTATATCTTGGATAACAGATGGTAAATAAATCTAAAAAATTTTCAACTAAATGTGTTCACGAAGGTGAAATAAAAGATACTATGTATCAAGGTATAGTATCACCTCTATTTATGTCAACTACATATCCATGGTATGGAGGAGAAGATGCTGAGAAAAAACCTTACCCTAGATATTTTAACACTCCAAATCAAGAATTCCTATCTAAGAAAATTGCTGCTTTAGAAAATGGTGAAAAAGCATTAATATTTTCTTCAGGAATGGCTGCTATAAGTACTTCTATAATGGCTAATGTTAAAAGTGGAGATCATATAATATTTCAAGAGGATTTATATGGTGGTACAAGAAATTTCATTAAAACAGAATTTGATAAATATGGGATAGAATACTCTTTTACTAAAGGACTTGATTCCAATCATTTCTCAGATGAAATTAAAGACAATACAGTAGGAATATATACTGAATCTCCAAGTAATCCATTATTGAAAATAGTAGATTTGAAAGCTATCTCTTCTATAGCTAATCAAAAATCAATATGGACAATGATAGATAACACATTTGCAAGTCCTGTTAATCAAAATCCGATTAATCATGGAATAGATATTGTAATCCATAGTGCTACAAAATATCTTGGAGGTCATAGTGATATATGTGCAGGAGCTGTAATTAGCACTAATTCTAAAATTAAAAAAATACTTGATTCTGCTAAAAACTTTGGTGGAAACCTTAGTGATTATACTGTTTGGTTGTTAGAAAGAAGTATGAAGACATTGCATATTAGGGTTAAGGAACAGACTAGAAATGCAAAACTTTTAGCTAAAATGCTAAACGAAAATGATAACATTATAACAGTTTATTACCCGGGTTTAAGTTCTCATCCTTCTCATGATATAGCTAAATCTCAAATGAATGACTTTGGAGCAATGATGTCATTTGATCTAAAAGAAAATGTGGATGTATATACATTTCTTAAATCACTTGAAATAATTAAGCCTGGTATGAGTCTTGCAGGAGTTGAAACTACAGTTAATTTTCCAATTAAAACATCTCATGAATTATTAACTAAAAAGGAAAAGGATAACCAAGGGATAGGCGATAAACTTATTAGACTTTCTGTTGGTATAGAAGATTATCAAGATTTATATGATGATCTAGATAATGCTATAAAAAAATCAATTAAATGAAATTAGATATACTTGCATTTGGGGCTCATCCCGATGA
>LWDU01035552.1_pt1 | contig 28818 bp, 23 predicted proteins | sample 727161 | NCBI WGS metagenome assembly LWDU01 (sample SAMN04566230, study PRJNA314399) | hydrothermal vent metagenome | isolation source: deep sea hydrothermal plume seawater | place: Mexico: Gulf of California, Guaymas Basin | collected 2004-07-11
TTGAAGATAATGTTGTTGTTGAGTTTGTCTTCCGGTTCCGGTTGCGTACCTTCTTTCTTGCCGCGCATCTCGTTAATAAGGCCATTTAGGTAGCAGGCCAAGATTTTGTCATCGCATGGCTGCTGCTCGGGATCGTCGTCCTTTTTTAACCAGTTACTTACCTGGCTGCGGCTTACTGCCAGGTCAGCTTGTGCGAAGATGGTGATCATTTTCGAATCGTTAAAATCAAATGAATAGCGAAGTCGGCGGAGAATGTCGTTGTTGTTAATGGTTAAGTCCCGTTTGTTGTTGGTTTGGCGCCCTGTTTGTTGAGGCGAATGCCATCAGGTTGAATCTTAATAATACGCTGTTTGTAGAGCCCGCCGATGGCTTTCTTGAATGACTTTTTACTCATACCGAAAAGCTCCTGGATTTTCGCAGGATCTGTTTTGTCATGAGCGGCTGCAAATCCATCGTGCCCCTTGAGGTAATTAACAACTGTCATGGTGTGTTGATCTCGTGTTTCTTGTTCCTGCTTGAGGGCCAGGTCAATCTTGCCATCGGGTCTCACAAATTTGATGAAACCACGCCTTGATTGGCCAAAACTAAGCCGTTCGTTGACCTCATCTTTGTACAGTAGTCCCCAATAGCTGTGATTGATAATGGCCTTAAACCCCAGATCGGTGCTGTTTGCGATGATAAGGTCAACCTGTTGACCCGGTTCAAAGTCGTGTGGCGCTTGATCATCAATGAACTTTTCTATTTTGGACGAAGCGGTGATTCTGCCATCAGCATTATTCAAATAGATGTACACCAGATAGGATCGGTCCACCTCCATTGGCCTGTGTTGCTCGCCAAAAGGTGCCAGCAAGTCTTTGTCCAGACCCCAGTCCATAAAAGTACCGTAATCTGTGTTCGCGACCACTTTCAGGTAAGCGAATTCCCCAACCTGTACCTTGGGGGTTTGCGTCGTGACGATGAGTCGGGTTTCAGAATCCTGATAAAGGAAAACGGGTAGGTGACTGTCTACCTCCAGACCGGGTGGGCAATATTTAGTTGGCAACAGGATTTCACCCAGATTTTCCCCGTCCACATAGGCGCCCTGATCAGTCAGTTTTGATACGCGCAAGATGTAGGTTTGCCCGAGGGTCAGCATGGTTGGCTCTTATTATTATTCTGGATGGGTATTCTAACCCCCTCGTCTTGGTTTTGTTCTTCTTGTTGGTGCGGCGTTTTGAGGGTCTTCCGGCCACGGATGTTTTGGATAGCGCCCCTTCATTTCTTTTCTGACGTCCTGGTAGGAAGTTTGCCAGAACCCGGCCAGGTCCTGGGTGACCTGCAGTGGTCTGCCGGCGGGGGATAGCAGATGGACCGTGAGCGGTATCTGGCCATTGAGGACTGCTGGTGTATCAACACATCCAAACATCTCCTGCAACTTTACTGCGAGTACCGGCGGTGTAGTTGTGTAATCAATCGAGTAACTCGAACCGGAAGGCACCTGCAACCGCTGCGGAGCCAGTGTATTCAGTTGTTGATTCTGCTCCCAGGTCAGTAGCGCTGTAAGAATGGATTTTAAATCGAGTTTCTTAAAATGGCTTAGCAGGTTGACGGGTTCGAGATAGGGGCCGAGCCAATCATTCATGGAAGCCAGCAGGCGTTCATTGGACACGTCAGGCCAGGTTTTATAGCCGGCATTAGCTCGGACGAGTTCAACGCGCGCCTGCCATTGTCGAATCTCCGCTGTAAACGGTAGGGTTTCCAGGCCTGAAGTTTGAACATGTTTTATGAGCGCTTCTTTTTTGGCGTCAGCCGGAACCTTTGAGAGCTTGTTGCGGCTTAACACGAGATCGCCAATCTGTTGTCTTTCTTCGGCAATGAAGCGTTTTGTTTTACTGTCCCACTCAACAATGGTGTTGTGCGTAACCTGCTCTGAGAGTAAAGATTCGAATAGTGTTTCATCTAAAGTTGCGGCGGATCGAATCATGTCGCCTTTCGATCTCGCCATTCCTCCGATCTCAGCGACGGCTAGCCATCTGGACTGTTCCAGAGCATGGTTCCCCGGGATGCTTGCTCCCCGGCCATTCGACAATTGAAAGCCGCCAGCGTGTCGGTGTCTGGCAATCCGATCAGGGTAGGCGCAGGAGATCAGATAGCCTGATACCTGATGAGGCTTAATTGGGTTTGTCGCTGTGGCGGTGACGAGTTGTTTGATTTGCGTGGAAAATATTTCGGCGAGCTGATGGGTGCGGCGAAACCAGCCACGATGTTGATTCGGGCATTTTGATTGTCCTAGCAGGATGTCGATTCTCTCGTTCATATCGGGAGTGTCCCGGCCCAATGGGTCGCGATCCGACAGGATGCTCGCAATGAGGCTGGCTGTGTCGGTATGGCCAATCGATTGCCCGCAGATCAGCATATGTGCAAGGCGAGGGTGCACGGCAAGGCCGGCCATCTGGGTACCGTGGTCGGTTAGCTGTAGTCCGTTGTCACCCTTTACGATCGCGCCGAGTCTCTTCAGCAACGATACTGCCTGCAACCAGGGACCGCTTCCTGGTGGATCCAGCCAGGCGAGTTCCATCGGGTCATTTATCCCCCATTTCAGTAGTTGCAGCGCTACCGGTGTGAGGTCGGCGCTTAATATCTCTGGTGTTGCATGAGGAGCCATCTGATCCTGCTGGCTTTTTGACCAGAGCCGATAACATTTTCCCGGGCGCAGTCTGCCCGCTCGGCCCATCCGTTGTGTGCTCGATGCCTGGGAAATTTTGCGTGTGTGCAGCCGTGTCATTCCCGTGGTTGGATCGAAGACAGGTTCCCTGGCAAGACCAGTGTCGATGACAATATCCACGCCATCGATGGTTAAGCTGGTTTCTGCGATGTTGGTTGCAAGTACGACTTTCCTGTCGCCGGGTTTTGGGACTGGTGCGATGGCGCCTTGTTGTGCTTCCAGGGAAAGATTGCCATAAAGAGGCCGCAGGTGAACCCCGCTGATTTTTCTATTATGCAGCTCGATCGTAAGCGAGTCTGCCACTCTCCTGATTTCGCCCTGGCCGGGAAGGAATACCAGAATGCTGCTGTCGGGGTGGTCAGTCAGCGCCTTTATGGTTGCCGCGACAGTCTTGTCATTGATTGAGTCTCGAGGCTCGCTGGGTTTACCGTAGACGAGGTCGACCGGATACTGTTTCCCTTCGCTCCGGACGACGGGTGCCCCGGTGAGTTCTTCCAGTTTATGGCTGTCGAGCGTTGCCGACATGATTAATACTTTAAGTGGATCGTCCTCCCTGAATAGAGATCGCCCTTTCAGGCACAAGGCAAGCGCCAGGTCTGCGTCCAGGCTACGTTCATGAAACTCGTCAAAAATAACCAGTCCCACGTCGTCAAGGGAGGGGTCCTCTTGAAGCATCCGGGTGAGGATGCCTTCTGTAATCACTTCGATTTTTGTGTGAGACGAAACCCGGGTGTCAAGTCGCATTCGATATCCGACGGTCTGGCCCACAGTTTCCTGAAGCAGATCCGCCATACGGTGCGCCGCTGCGCGGGTTGCGATGCGGCGTGGCTCCAGCATCAATATTTTCTTGTGCTTTAGCCAGGGCTCGTCTGCCAGTGCCAGCGGAACAAGGGTGGTTTTACCTGCGCCGGGTGGCGCCTGTAGAATTGCCTCATGGTGTCGCTTGAGTATCGACTTCAACACTTCGAGAATTTCGATAACAGGCAATTTAATATCAGTGGGAATCAACGGCGTAGTCTTTAAGAAACAAGGTTGAGTTGCATCGCAATAGGCCGGAGCCTGGTCACTATCTGCGGCTTCCACTCTATGTGCCTAACTTCCCTGCCGCAAATCATATAGAATCGAAGCGATTGACCGCTTCAAATCGGCCGGTTGGGAAGTTCTGTTTGCCAGAGTTTACCAACGGCGTCGAAGCCCGACTACTATCAATAGCAATGAAGACAGATATCGACAACCCATTCAATATTTTCAGGTTCATATTATTAACGCTCGACAGGCGAAGAGTGACCATTTTTCTCCTTGCTGTACTGATTACGATGAATGTCGAAGCCGAGATATTTGCACCCTTTACTACCTCAAATATTAATCCATTTGTGCAACTACATGGCCTGCCCAGCGCGCGTCCAGCAAAACTGGTGCCTGATAAGGCTCTGGTATGGCAGGTTCAGACGGACATCGCCAACAATTTCACAGAGAACACGGATGGCTTTGAGTCGATACAGATTGATGGTGAGACCTACAGAGTTAACCTGTCTTTGCGGTATGGCTTTGGTGACAGGTGGGAGGTTGGGATCGACGTGCCTTATATTCGCCATGGACCCGGCCAGTTGGATGCGTTTATTGAAGGCTTCCATGATTTATTAGGCTTAAGTCAGGCTGATCGCGATGATCGCCCTCGTAACCAGCTTGACTATAGCTACACCTCAGGCGTGAACACGATGCGCCTGAATAAATCAGTCAGCGGGATTGGAGAGGTACGCCTGAATCTGGGATACAAATTGCGCGAGTATGAGAATCGAACCTGGAGTGTCCGTGGCGGTGTCAAGCTGCCTACCGGAGACCCCGACAAGCTTACCGGTTCAGATGGAACTGATGTCTTTGTGGGGTTGTATTTCAGTGAAGGCGCATTTCTGGGAAATGAATCGCTAAGTTTTCACGGCAGTGTAGGGGCGCTCGCGATGGGTAATGGAGAGTTAGTTGGAAGCGATGTTGAAGACCTCGCGGTCTATGGTTCAAGTACTCTGGCGTGGAAACTTTCCTCAAATTTCAGTCTTAAGGCACAATTTGATTTTCATTCAGCCCTCTATGACTCCGGAGTGGAAGAGCTTGGCAGCTTTGCAGGCCAGCTTATTCTCGGTGGTTCCGTCAAGCTGGGGCGAAAAGTGCAATTGGATCTGTCTGTCAGCGAAGACGTGATTGTGGACGCTGCTCCTGACGTAGTTTTTAGTATCGGTTTGCGGTCCCTTTTCTAAGTGCTGCCCCAGATTATTGCTCTGCGGGTTGATGGCGGGTGGCAATCTATCTAATGTTAGTAAATTGGTGCACTGACCAGGTTGTTAAGTTGCATCGAGCTTCTGAGGGTAAACTGGCGAAACTAGATTGCGAGGGCCGGAATGTTTTGTGCCGAGGCCTCAATGTAGCCTGGTCTTAAGGTAATTTTGTGCCGGTAATCTGCCAGTAGTGTCGGTAGCACGATGTGGCTCGTCGAGGCCCAATCCAGACATGAAACAAGCAGTATATCGACGGTCCCGAAGTGTTCTCCCTGGGCAAATTGCTGGCCATCAGCAAACCATCGCGCAGCCTCACGCAGGCCCCTGCTTACATATTCCTTTGCGGCCTCAACGGCCACGGGCGCTGATCCGTAAGTTGCGGAAAGGCCGTTCGGGGGCTCGCCGTGAAGACGGGTTCATGAGATACATCGTGTGATCCATTAGGGTGGCTCGCTCCAGCGTTCCTGGTCCCGGCATGGGTAACACATCTTTGCCATAACGGTCGGCCAGATAGTTTACGATCGCTGCACTCTCACCAATTTGTACCCGATCGTCTTTGTAAAATGGTACCTTTTGCCTTTCGTTAAGCGCGCGGAATTCAGGATTATCCATCCCCGGGGAGCGTGGTGCGATCTTTCTGTGTTCGAAGGCAAGTCCAAGTTCAATCAACGCCCAAAGTGGTCGAAGCGTACGTGGCGTTCCGAGGCCCCATAGGGTTCTATTAATGTCAGTCATGATCCAGATCAGCCTCTGTTGAATACATTGTCACTGTACCAACAAGAAAACTAGTTGATAATCTTAACTGTTTAAAGGTTTTTCAGTTACACGATTGTGGCTGTAATAGCTCTTCAAGCTTCCTTAGGCACCCTTGCATGCTTTTCTTGATGAAGGGTTCGACCTCGACGGGGATCACTTCCGTCTCCCAGCGCATTATGCAGCGACCTTTATCGATAGAATTCAGCTGAATGATTGCCAGGTGATGTTCTAGGGGAGGGTTCGAGTCGATACAACTGTACTCAAGCCGCATACTCTCATTGTTATGCAAGAGTATTCTTTCTGCGATCTGTCCAGCACCGGGCATGCCAAGACGGCGAACTTCCCCATCGAAAACACATTCTGTGACGCCGGGTACCCAATCAATTCGATCGGGAGTTCCGACGATGTCCCACAGTTCCATCGCAGTGGATTTAAATTCGTGCTCAATCAGGATCGCCATGATAGTCATATTTCCTGTTTTATTTCTTGCTTGACGGGGGCTCTAGTCAACCGGAAAAGCCAAGTGTGAACCACCTTCCACGGCGTGTACGTATTTATATATATCATTCATTCAAACGCGATTGCCTGTCCGGGAAGGGAGCGAGCTTTATGTGTGGGTATAACGTCTTTGGGGTAGACCCTATGCTGGCGCCAGCCTGTGTGCGTGGCTGTAGAGATTAAACTGATTGTTGCGCACAAAACCTGCAAGGGTGATTCCCGTTTGTTCAGCCAGCGCAACCGCAAGACTCGACGGAGGTCCAATGGCAACGATTATTTGTGCGCCCGCAACGGCTGCTTTCTGGACCAGTTCAAAGCTGGCCCTGCCGCTCAGTACCACACCGTTTGCGCCAAGTGGTAGATCGTTGTCGAGTAGGAGGCTGCCGATCAGTTTATCCATGGCATTGTGGCGTCCTACGTCCTCGCGGACTCGCAGCAGGTTTCCGGTTGGTCCGATAAGTCCAGAGGCATGGATGCCACCAGTCGCCGAAAATTCCGACTGCTGGTCTCTCAATAGAACGGGAAGTTGTTGCACCTGCTCTGCTGTCAACATCAATGATTGAGGTACTTTGATATCGCTGTTGTTCATTACGGCTTCGATGCTGGTCTTGCCACAGACCCCGCAACTCGATGTCGTGTAAAAGTGACGCTCCAGCAGAGCGGGGTCGAATGCGTCACCGACTCCAAGTACGACTCGTATACTGTTATGGATGCCTTCGTCACCTGCCGGAGGTCTGCAGTGTTCGACAGTTACCAGCTCATCCCGGGAACGTATGATCCCTTCTGTATAAAGAAACCCCAGGGCCAGTTCATTATCGTTGCCTGGTGTGCGCATGGTGATCGCGAGCGGAAATTCATCCAGCCCGGGGGCTGCCAACCTGATTTCCAGTGGCTCCTCAATGGTGATGACATCTCCATCGAGTACTGATCCCGTCGAGGATACACGGGTAACCGCCAGTGTTTCCTGTCTGGGTTGGGATTCGCGAGCGACGAAACCTTTGTCGATGTTCATTCCACTGGTAGCAGATCTATCTGCTGATCTCTGCGAGCGATGAACTTCTCCTGCCACGCCGAACGATGATTTGCGGGGCTGATCTCAACTGCGGTCACCTTGTACTCCGGGCAGTCCGTCGCCCAGTCGCTGAGTTCCGTCGTGACTACATTGGTCCCTGTCATGGGGTGATGGAATGTCGTGTAAACAACACCAACGGCTACACGTTCGCTGACATCCGCACGCAAGGTAATTTCTCCGATGCGGCTTCTGATGGACACCCAGTCACCGTTTCTTATGCCGCGCATTTCCGCGTCGACAGGGTGGATCTCCAGAACATCTTCTTCAAGCCAGCGAACATTTTCAGTTCGTCGGGTCTGGGCGCCGACGTTGTACTGGCTGAGTATTCTCCCGGTTGTCAGAAGCAGCGGGAACTTTCGGTTGGCTGTTTCGCTGGTTGGTTGATAATCGGTAAGTATAAAAAGCCCCTTGCCGCGCACAAAGCCGTCGACATGCATGATCGGCGTACCCTCTGGTGCGCCGGCGTTGCAGGGCCACTGAACACTGCCATGCTGATCCAGGAAATCAAATGAGACACCGGTAAACGATGGCGTGAGCTGAGCGATTTCATCCATGATTTCAGCGGATGTGGAGTAGTTCATGCCATAGCCCATGGCGTTTGCGAGGGCCTGGGTAACTTCCCACTCAGCCATACCGGTCTGTGTCTTCATCACGGGTCTGACCCGGTTGATGCGGAGGTCCCCGGTAAAAATACATGGGCGAACTTTGCGGTTTCGTTGAGGAAAAGGTCCTGGACGATCACACATTCCATGTTGGTGAGAGCAGCTTCGACATGCAGTGTGTTGGGGTCTGACTGCGCGATATCCTCGCCCTGAATGTATAGCCCTTTGAACGTACCTGCGCAGGCCTCATCCAACATATTCGGGATGCGAAGACCCGGTTCATTGTGAAGTGCATCGTCAGTGACTGAACGATAGCCGGGCAGTTCATGGGGGAATGAACCCATGTCGCAGGAACCCTGAACATTATTCTGTCCTCTGAGTGGGTTAACACCAACACCCATGCGACCAATGTTACCGGTTGCCATGGCGAGGTTAGCCATTGCCATGACCATGGTTGAACCCTGGCTGTGTTCGGTAACACCAAGACCGTAGTAAATCGCGCCATTACCCGCAGCTGCAAAAAGGTGTGCTGCCAGGCGTATTTCTTCTTCAGGAACGCCAGTTATTTTCGCGACAGCCACTGGTGAATTCTCTTCCTGGGCTGCGAACTCGCGCCAGGCATTGAAAGATTCGAGATCACAGCGTTCCTGCACGAAGCTCTCGTCCAGCAGACCTTCGGTCACAAGGACGTGAGCGAAGGCGTTCATCATGGGGACATTGGTGCCAGGTAACAGTGGCAGGTGGTGGCTTGCCTCGATGTGTGCGGACCGCACCAGATCAATCTGGCGAGGGTCAATAACGATGAGTTTCGCACCATCGCGGACTCGTCGTTTGATCTGAGAGGCAAACACTGGATGCGCGTCCGTCGGATTGGCACCGATGATCATGATCACGTCGGCTTCAGTGACCGAATCAAAATGCTGGGTTCCCGCCGAGGTGCCAAAGGTCTGCTTGAGACCGTAGCCGGTGGGTGAATGACAGACTCGGGCACAGGTGTCGACATTGTTGTTGTTGAAGGCGGCGCGGATCATTTTCTGGACAACCCATACTTCTTCATTGGTGCACCGGGAAGAGGTGATTCCGCCGATGCTGAATCGACCATGCTCTTCCTGAATCCCGTTCAGGCGATTTGCTGCGAATTGGATCGCTTCATCCCAGGAGACGGTTTGCCACTGATCTGTGATGCCGTTGCGGATCATCGGTTCGGTGATCCTGTCCTGGTGATTGGCGTAACCCCAGGCGAAGCGTCCCTTAACGCAGGAATGGCCATGATTTGCCTTACCGTCTTTCCAGGGCATCATGCGGACAACCTGGTCTCCTTTCATTTCTGCCTTGAAGGAACAACCCACTCCGCAGTAAGCGCAGGTGGTGACGATACTGCGATCAGGCACGCCATGATCAATCACCGATTTTTCCATCAGAGTAGCTGTTGGGCACGCCTGTACACAGGCGCCGCAGGAAACACATTCACTGGCGAAAAAGTCCTCTGCGCCGGTTGCGACCCTGGAAGCGAACCCACGACCGTCAATGGTGAGTGCGAAAGTCCCCTGAACTTCTTCGCAGGCGCGTACGCACCGGGAACAAACGATGCACTTGCTGGGGTCGTAGGTAAAATAGGGGTTCGACTTATCGATTGGGTCGCTGGCGTGATTGCTGCCACCCGCGTACCGCACGTCGCGAAGACCAACCTGACCAGCCACGTCCTGCAGTTCGCAGTCGCCGTTGGCTGCACAGGTCAGGCAGTCGAGTGGATGATCTGAGATATAAAGTTCCATCACACCGCGACGCAGTCGGGCAATGTCGTCGTTTTGGGTCACGACGCGAAGATCCTGCTGTACTGGTTGCGTACAGGAGGACACAAATCCCGGTTTGCCATCAATTTGAACGAGACACATGCGGCACGAACCGAAAGCATCGAGAGTGTCGGTCGAGCACAATTTGGGGATCGGGATTCCTGCTTCTGCAGCAGCCCGCATGATTGAGGTGCCTGCGGGGGCGCTGACAGTCTGGCCGTTTATTTCAAGCGTGACTATCCTGGTATTGTTGACTTGTTTCGTACCCAGATCTTGATCAGCGAGTCTCATGCTATTGCTCCAGTCCGAAATCGCCGGGGAAGTGTTGCATTGCTGATTCTACGGGAATTGGCGTCATTCCGCCCATCTGGCAAAGACTGGTCTTTTCCATCACCTCGCAGAGATCTTTCACGAGGATAAGCTTTTCCTTTGTACAGCCGCTTTCCTGAATATCTTCCATGAGCTCTCGTCCTCTGACAGAGCCAATACGACAGGGTGTGCATTTGCCGCAGGATTCGTGTTCGCAGAAAGCGAAGGCATATCTTGCCTGCTCGATCAGGTCGACTGTGTCATCGAAGACGACAATACCGCCATGGCCAATCCCTGCACCAATGGCTGCCATGGCTTCATAGGTTAGCGGCGTGCCCAGATGTTCACGTGATAGATAGGCGCCGAGCGGGCCACCGATCTGCACGGCCTTCACCGGACGCCCTGAACGGGTGCCGCCGCCGTAGGCGTCTATAAATTCACCCAACGGCATGCCAAAAGGTAGCTCAACTAGCCCGCCGCGCTTCACATTGCCAGACAGCTGGAATGGCATGGTGCCGGTAGAATCTCCGACACCAAATCGCCGGTAGGCTTCGCCACCATTTTTGATAATCCAGGGAACAGAACACAGAGTAATGACGTTGTGAACCAGTGTTGGTTTGCCAAAGAGGCCCTCGATGGCAGGTAGGGGTGGTTTGGCACGAATGATGCCGCGCTTACCCTCAAGGCTCTCCAGGAGAGAAGTTTCCTCGCCGCATATATAAGCACCGGCGCCAATAAAAAGCTCTATATCGAAGATTTCGTTCAGCGCTCCCTCGCGTCGAGCAATCTGGAGGGCTTCGGCCAGAATGCCGGCAGCTTCAGGATATTCTGAACGGAGATAGATAAACCCTTTTGACGCGCCTACTGCACCTGCAGCGACAGCCATGCCTTCGATCAGAAGGAAGGGATCTCCCTCCATGATAAGACGATCGGCAAAGGTACCGGAGTCACCTTCGTCTGCATTACAAACGATGTACTTCTGATTCTCGGGTTGATCGGCAACGGTCTGCCACTTTATATGTGCAGGGAATCCCGCCCCACCACGACCACGCAGTCCGGAACTGCGAATTTCAGCAAGAACAGACTCAGCTGAAGTTGGCCCAGTAGAGAATCCGCCATCTGCACGATAGGCATCGAAGTCGAGTGGGTCGACCCGACCACAACGATTGAAGATCAATTGATTATCTGTCTCGACGATTTCAGTTGGTGCTGTGTCAGGGTTGCCGTTAATCAAAGAGTCCGCATCAGCACTGCTCAGGTTTGTGCAGACGGTGCCATCTATCAGGGCGGTCGGACCATTTGCACAGTGCCCAAGGCAGTAGACGCCCTCCAATGCAAACTCGTTGTCCGGAGTGGATTCGCCCATAGCGATGTCAAGCCGGCTCTCCAGAGTAGCGGTCAAGGATCTGCAGCCAGTGGCCTGACAGGCCTCAGCCTGACAGACCTGAATGATTTTGTTCGCAGGCGCATTTGTACGCAGGTCGGAATAAAAGCTGACGATACCTCGAACTTCTGCCTGGCTGATGTTGAAGAGTTCGGCGACGGCTTGTTGATCAACATCCCTGATATAGCCCTGAGCCAGCACAAGTGCGCGAAGTGCGGATATTGTGCCTCCAGTCTGGTCCCTGTATGGCTCGATAATGGCAGCTGGATTGTTCATGCCCTCCATCATAAGGACATGGCTGGTGTATGAGAAGCATCAGCACGCGTTTCAGGAAGACTTTGGCGCGCGTCGGCAATGGAGTTGCGTTTCAGGGCATATTATCCGGGGCAGCCCGGTAGTTTGAACATCTGCATTTCCCCACACACGACAAGGCAGAAACTGGCTGATTTTAGTGTTTTATTTATCAGTGAAAAAGAAGTCTTTTAGTGCGAAGGTGGTCAAGGTCATTTTCGGTACGGAGGATGTCGGTGCCGGGTTGTTAATGGCGTATTTATTTACCTACTTTCTCAATTAAATCGCTGGCTTTATGCCACAGGGTTCTTTTATGTCAGTTATCACGCTCTCACTCAAAGAAGTCCATCAACTAGCGACCAATTGCCTGCTGGCCAGTGGCTGCGATGAAGAAAATGCCAGGGCGGTTGCAGGAACCATTCATGCTGCTGAAAGAGATGGTTGTTCTTCGCACGGCTTGTTCCGATTACCCGGTTATGTTGCTTCGCTGAAGAGCGGCAAAGTTAACGGTACTGCTGTCCCTGAAATTCGCCACTTATCCGGCAGTGTGATCCAGGCTGATGGGAATGGTGGGTACGCGCCGCTGGCACTGCAGAGGAGCCGGTCTGCGCTGATAGACGCCGCAAGAGGTAACGGTATCGCTGCGCTGGTCCTCGTCAACGTACATCACTTTGCGGCGCTGTGGACTGAAGTCGAACCTGTCGTAAAAGAGGGGCTGGTAGCCATGGCATTTACGACCTACAAACCGGCGGTTGTACCTGCAGGCGCCAGGGAGGCGCTGTACGGAACCAATCCCATGTGCTTTGGCTGGCCCCGTGGAGACGAACCGCCGCTGATTTTTGACCAGGCGTCTTCGTCCATGGCCAAGGGAGAGGTCATGATTGCAGCCCGCGAGGGGCAAACTGTTCCTTCAGGTACTGGCATAGATGCCGACGGTAATGACACAACTGATCCCGCGCGGATTCTGGACGGTGGTGCGCTGTTACCCTTTGGTGGCTATAAAGGTTCGAACATGGCGATGATGATCGAATTACTTGTCGCCGGTCTTTCCGGTCAGGACTTCAGTTTTGAAGCCGAGAAAAATGACAACAATGATGGTGGACCGCCAGTTGGCGGTGAACTGATGCTGGCTATGGATCCTGCGAGATTCGGCGATTCGGAACACTGGCAGGACCATTCAGAGTCATTCATCAACCGGCTGGGTGGCATGGATGGTTCACATCTGCCGGGGACTCGGAGACACGAGCGGCGCGAGGTTATAGAAGTGGAGGGGGTCAAGATCCCCGAGACATTACACGATCAGTGTCGCGCTTTCATGTTCTGATGAGTGACGAAACCAGATCCAGTGCACCGGAGATAGACTGGCCGGTTTTTATTACGAGTGGCGGTTTCATTGTCGCGTTTGTTGGCCTTGCGATAGTTGATATCGATTTGCTTTCAGCAATTGTCAATGCAGGTTTTTCGATCGCAACCACCTACTTCGGTGCTTACTGGCAGGGTCTGTTACTGCTTACCTTTCTTGCGGCAATCCTGGTTTGCGTGTCTCCTGCAGGTCGGGTCACGCTCGGTGGCATTGAAACGCCTGAAATGTCCACGTTCAAGTGGGTGGCCATCATCATGTGCACCTTGCTTGCCGGTGGTGGAGTATTTTGGGCTGCGGCCGAGCCGATAGCTCATTTCACCAATTCGCCGCCTCTTTTCGCTGTGGCTTCGAATACAGCTGATGCGGTAGCACCGGCTTTGGCGCAGAGTTTTCTTCATTGGGGCTTCCTCGCCTGGTCGATACTCGGGAGCCTGACCGCCATTGTCCTGATGCATTACCACTACGAACGAAAGCTGCCACTTAAACCCCGGACGCTGCTGTATCCGATCTTTGGCGAAAGAATCATTCATGGCTGGGCAGGCGCCCTTGTTGATGCCTGCTGTGTTGTCGCGGTTGTGTCAGGTACAGTCGGCCCCATTGGTTTTCTCGGTCTGCAGATCAGTTTCAGCCTCTCCGAGTTGAGTGATATTGCCAACAACTATACGACGCAACTGACAATTATCGTGGCTCTTATTGTTGTTTATACGGTCTCTGCGGTTTCCGGTGTTACTCGAGGTATCCAGTTGCTCAGCTCGTTTAATGTGTTGTTGTCGGTTGCGCTGATCCTGTTTATTTTGTTGGCGGGCCCTACGCAATTTATTGTCGAAAACTTCCTCCGAGGTTCCGCAACACAACTCAAGCATTTCTTCTCCATGACGACCTATCGAGGGGATGTGTCATGGCTGAACAACTGGACGGTGTTCTTCTGGGGTTGGTTCCTGGGATACGGACCATTGATGGCGCTGTTTATTGCCAGGATTTCCCGGGGCCGGACGATCAGGGAGTTGATTGTTGTCGTTTCGGTCATCGCGCCGTTGGTGACCAACTTCTGGTTCACTATCGTCGGTGGCACTGGTATCTATTTTGAGCTGGTTGAACCCGGTGTCATTTCCGGCCCGTTCGCTGAACATGGGATGCCAGCCGCGCTATTGTCCATGACGCAACAGTTACCTTTTGGCCTGCTCATCTCGGTGTTGTTTCTTATCCTGACGACTATTTTTGTAGCGACCACAGGAGACTCCATGACCTATACCGTCTCTATGGTGATGACGGGTACAGATCACCCGCCAGCCGGACTGCGGGTTTTCTGGGGTGTGGTCATGGGCGTGGTTGCGGCGATTCTCATTTCAATCGGTTCCGGGGGTATTTCGGCGTTGCAGTCCTTCATTGTAGTCACGGCTATGCCGGTATCTCTGATTCTGCTTCCTTCCTTGTGGTATGGACCGAAAATCGCCTGGGCACTGCACCTAAAAGAAAAGCACCTAAAAGAAAAGCACCTAAAAGAATTGCACCTAAAAGAAATGCACCTAAAAGAAACGAGTCTGCAAAACAACAAGGGAGAGTGACCGGTGCCTTTTGGATTACTTAAATACGGGCTAGCCAGAACTTATCCGGGAAAGAACCTGTTCGGGGAGTCTGGGCCTCTTAAACAATTCTACGACGTGGTGATCATAGGTGCGGGTGGTCATGGTGCCGCGTGCGCATACTATCTCGCGAAAGAGTACGGCATTACCAATGTTGCGGTGCTTGATAAAGGTTATCTGGGTGGTGGTAACACGGCGCGCAACACGGCTGTACTTCGATCCAACTACCTGACAGAGGAAGGCGTTGCTTTCTATAAAGCCTCTCTTGAACTGTACAAAAGTCTATCCAATGAGCTGGGCCTGAACATCATGTTTGAACAGCGGGGGCAGCTCACGCTTGCACACAGCGATGCTGCGGTACGCAACCTGCGCTGGCGAGCTGAGGTTAATCAACACCTGGGTGTTCGCTCCGAGCTGATGTTCAACGACGAAATAGCGCAGATGGTGCCGCATCTTCGAATGGACACTGCCGCCCGATATCCGATTTTAGCCGGTCTGTGGCATGCGGATGGAGGCACAGCGCGCCATGATGCCGTGGTTTGGGGATATGCCAAAGAGGCGGTTGCCCGGGGTGTTGAATTCCATCAGTTGACTGAAGCGACGGGGATAGACATTGATCATGGCAAGGTTACCGGCGTTAGAACCACGCGAGGTGACATTAGCTGCGGAAAAGTCATACAGGCAGTTGCCGGTTCAAGTTCGGTTGTGGGAAATATGGCCGGTATCAAGCTGCCAATTCATACATTCCCGTTGCAGGCCATGGTGACGCAAGCTTACAAGCCGCTGCTCGAACCTCATATCAGCTCGCCTCATCACCACGTCTACATCCATCAGACATCTCGAGGCGAATTTGTTATCGGGGGTGGATCCGATCCATATCCCTTGTACAACACTCGTGCAACTCTACCCATGCGGGAAACACTTTCCGCGGCGGTTCTCGAATTGTTTCCGTTTCTAAGAGAAGCGCGGGTGATGCGTCAGTGGGCAGGCATCACTGATATGACTCCAGACTACAGCCCGATCATGGGTGAAAGTCCCGTGCAGAACTACTACCTGGATGCGGGGTGGGGTACCTGGGGCTTCAAGGCAACACCTATCTCGGGTATGACGATGGCAGAACTGGTGGCCACCGACCGGGTTCCGAAACTGATAGCGCCTTTTTCACTGGATCGATTCTACCGGTTCGAACAGGTTAACGAAGCCGGTGCCACGGCGGCGAGTCACTAGAGGTTCCTATGGTATGAAAACACTTCTTTGCCCGCTTAATGGTATTCGCAATATCGATGAGTTCATCTATGGTGGTGAATATCATGTCGAGCCTGATCGCAAGCAGGCAGATCGAAAAGCATGGGCTGAACATGTGTTCTTTAACACGAACTCGGCTGGTGTCGTAACCGAATGGTGGTGCCACACACCGAGTTCGTTCTGGTTTCTGGCGGATCGTGACACGGTGACAGATGAAGTAATCAGCACATATCCATTTTCTATAGATCCTGTCGAGAAATGACAGTGCGACTTTCAGCACCTTTTGGCAGGCGTATTAAGCGGGACACTCGGGTCTTCTTCAGCTTCAACGGCACGAGGTTGAACGGCTTTGAGGGGGATACGGTTGCGAGCGCCCTGTTGGCTGCTGATGTTCAGCTGATGAGTCGTTCTTTTAAGTATCACCGACCAAGACTGGGGCTGACCTTTGCCGGAGACGATGCTGCCACGCTAGTGACGATTGACCACCGGGCGAACTGCTTTGCTGATACTGAAATTCTGTGTCAGGCCATGGAAGTCACATCGCAGAATCATCTTGGTTCGCTCGAACATGATCTCGGATCCGCAATCGGATTGCTGGCGCGATTTCTGCCTGTTGGTTTTTATTACAAAGCGTTCTATCGACCGAAAGGTATCTGGGAGCTCTGGGCGAAATTCTTTCGTCGCAGTGCAGGGCTCGGACGGATCAACCCTTCGAAGCAAAAGGTCGTGCCGCGCACGAAGAGGTACCTGCATGTGGATCATCTGGTGGTCGGAGGCGGCTATCATGGCATGCGGGCAGCGCTTGATATCGCAAACGATGGACAGTCAGTGTTGCTGGTAGAGCAGGATCCGGTTCTGGGTGGCTCGCTGCTCTATTCGAGACTTGATCCTGAAGGAGTAGTTGCAGGTCGCCGGGCCCAGGAACTGATCGGGCAAATTGAAACTAACAATAATATTGAGGTGATGACGACAGCACATTGTAATGGCTGGTATGCGGATCATTATGTCCCGGTTCTGCAGGGACAAAATCTTTTCAAGATACGCGCGTCCGGTGTGACTCTTGCGACCGGTAGTCTTGAGCAGCCTGCTGTGTTTCGAAACAATGATCTTCCCGGCGTTATGCTTGGAAGTGGGGTCCAACGCCTGGTGCACCTTTATGGTGTGAAAGCCGGTTATCGAGCGGTCATTATTGCCGGGAATGATGAAGCTTATGGGCTGGCGCTCGATCTGCTCGATGCCGATATTGAGGTAGCGGCGATCATTGAATTAAGAGCGGAGCCAGTCAAATCCGGGACCCGGTCCGCACTGATGGAAAGTGTGGTTGAGCGGGGTGTGAGAATCATGGCCACCTTTCGGCGATCCAGCTTCGCGGCCAGACATCGAAGGAAGTCCATGTGGCTCAGTATGAGCCGCTGGAGACAATAGAGTGCGACCTGCTTTGTTCATCGGTAGGTTTTCTACCCCAGTATCAGCTTCCCTGTCAGGCGGGAGCTCGGCTACGTTTTGATGAGGAAGATAACTGTTTCACACTCGATGGCCTGCCCGAGGGATTCCAGCTTGCGGGGACGAGCTGGCGTCTGATCCAAACCACTCATGGCCAATCTTTCCACATCCCCAAGGCAAGGAATTTGTCGACCAGGATGAGGATCTGCAGATTGTTGACATCGTAAATGCGGTGGCCGATGGGTTCACGCATGTGCAATTGGTGAAACGCTATTCGACAGTTGGTATGGGACCGTCACAGGGGCGACATTCAGCACTGGCGACCGCAAGAATCACCGCTGCTGCAAATCGAACCACTATTGATGAAACGGGTGTCACGACAGCCAGGCCACCGCTTCGTGCGGAGCCCCTGGCGGCCAGTGCGGGAGAAGTCTTTTTCCCTGCCCGATTGTCATCAATGCATGAGGCGCACTCGAAATTGGGAGCACAGTTTCTGCATGCGGGCACCTGGTATCGTCCTGCCTGCTACCCACGGCCTGGTGAAGACCGCATGGCCTGTATCGAGCGGGAAGTCATTAATGTTCGCCGAAACGTAGGCATGATTGACCTGTCAACGCTGGGTGGTATTGATATCAGGGGGCCCGCCGCCTCAGAGCTGTTGAACAGGCTCTACACGGGTGGCTTCAAAGGACTGGCGATTGGCAAGTCAAAGTATGCACTCATGTGCAATGAATCGGGTGTCGTTATTGACGATGGCGTTGCTGCCAGGCTGGCGGAAACTCATTTTTACGTGACGGCTACAACCACTGGTGTCGAGAATGTCTACCGGCAGATGCTTAAGTGGAACGTACAGTGGCAGCTTGATGTCGATATTACGAATGTCACGGGTGCATATTGCGTCGTAAACCTCGCGGGCCCGAAATCCAAAGAAGTGCTGGCTAGACTCACGACAAGTGATCTTGACGAGGATGCGTTTCCTTATTTGGGTGTACGTGAGGGCGAGGTTGCTGGTATCCCGGCGCGTATGCTGCGAGTCGGCTTCGTTGGCGAACTCGGTTACGAAATTCATGTGCCTCAAACCTTCGGCAGACATCTGTGGGAGGCGCTTGCCGCGGTCGGAGCAACATTTGATATCGCGCCTTTTGGTGTTGAGGCCCAGCGGTTGCTTCGGTTAGAGAAAGGTCACATTATCATCGGCCAGGACACAGATGCCATGACGCACCTACGCGAATTAGAGATGTCGTGGGCAGTATCTCGTAAAAAGCCATTCTTTATTGGTGACAGAACCACTGCTGAGATTGACACAACCCGGATGACGAGAAGACTTGCAGGGTTCACTGTTGAGTCAGCGAATCGCATGGATGTACCGCAGGAATCCCACCTTGTGTTGGAGGGCGACCGGATGGCCGGGCGTGTAACCTCAGCTGCCTATTCTCCGACCCTCGACAAAATAGTGGGTCTTGCGTACGTCCCTGCGACAAGTGCAGAGGGTGATACGATTACCATTAGGGTTGATCAGGGTCACGGCCTGCAGGCAACCCTCTGCGAGCTGCCTTTTTATGATCCGCAGACTGAGCGGCAGCGAGTTCCGGATATTTCTGTGGATGTGATAGAAGAGACGCTCCCTGAGCGAATCAGCCTGATCAGTGCATCCCGCAGTGACCTGGGAAATGGTGTCGTCATCGTTGACCGCACCCTTTCAGATCGATGCGGTGTACGCGGGAGGACTGCTGCGAGCTGGCTGGAATCGCTGTCAATGCTGGTGCCCGACAAACCAAACCGTGCGCAGGTTCAAAAGGATGGCACTTTACTGGCGCGCCTGTCTGTTGGTGAGTTTCTGCTCCTGGGAGGTTCTAATTACCTGGGATGTCATCCAGATGCGGCAGCTAGAAATTATTCGTTGCCCCGCGCTGACAGTCACGCCTGGCTGGTTGTAAGTGGAGCGCACAGTCGCGAATTGCTTCAGGCGGTCTGCAGTATTGATCTTCGCCCTCGTTCATTCTCGGATGGTGATGTTGCGCAGACCCTGATGTTCGGCATAAGCGTGATCCTGATTCAATCGGAGGGAATCTTTCACCTGTGCGCAGATATTACATCGAGTCAATATTTGTATGACGCTCTCGGGGGGTCGATCAATTCAATGAGTATTTAGGTTATGCTGAAGCTCCTAAAAACAAAATCAGGAAACTCTTCTAGCTTGTGAGTGATCTCAAGGAACTTGTCATCACCAGATCCGACAGCGGCTTCTATGAGGGTTTCAATACCACAGTCACAGTTTCATCCAAGATCCTTATCGCGTTGCTTGTTATCTGGGCTGCAGTGTTCCCCGATGAAGCCAGAGACTTCCTGAATGAAATTCGAGACTGGTCATTCGCTGTATTCGGAGCCTGGTACATCTACACAATGGCTCTATTCCTGATTGTGTGTGTTGGTCTGGCACTTTATCCAAAAGTTGGGAAACTAAGGCTTTGTCCGCACGATGAGCCTCCGGAGTTCAGTTACTTTTCATGGGTTTCCATGATGTTTGGTGCAGGGATCGGCATTGGAATGCTGACCTACTCAACAGCGGAACCCATGGCTCATTTCATGGTTAATCCGGATACTATTCGGGGGATCACCGAGGGCGGCACTGCGGGTAATACAGATAGTGCCTTCATCTGGTCTTTTGTCCACTGGGGTTTAACCCCCTGGGCTGCCTATTGTCTGACCGGTTTGGCGATGGCGTACTACAGCTATCGGGAAGGTCACCCGCTTACCATTCGCTCCGCGCTAATGCCGCTATTTGGTGCGCAGCGGCTTCAGGGCCTGCTGGGTCATGTTGTCGATATATCGGCGGTCATCGCCACCGTGTTAGGTGTTGCTGTCACCATCGGGCTCGGTGTCAGCCAATTCTCTGCCGGAATCTACGAGGTTACAGGGGCGGACTGGCTGATCACGGCTAGTGGTGCCCCGTCAAACGGCGGGATGCTGAGTTGCCTGGTTTTAGTGATGACAGCGTCGGTACTATCGGCACTGTCAGGTGTGGGTCGAGGCATTAAATGGCTATCCAATATCAATATGTTTCTGTCTATTGTTTTGCTGGGTTTTTTCCTGGGTTGGGGTGCGACCCTGTTTTCGGTAACGACGCTTGGGGAAGTTGTCGTTGAATATCTGGTGAGTCTGCCTTACCTGCTCCTGGTCTACTGGCCGGAAGGGGGCGGGGCAATCGAAGAGGAACTGTTTCAATGGCAGTCCATTGGCTGGACTGTCTTTTATTGGGCCTGGTGGATTGCCTATGCGCCTTTCGTTGGCTTGTTCCTGGCGCGAATCTCCCGGGGCAGGACAATCCGGGAATATGTGTGTGGTGTTCTGATCGTGCCCCCATTGGTATGTTTCATGTGGATGAGCTTTATTGGGGGTACAGCGATTGATCTCGAACTGTCTGGTGTCGCCAAGAACGCCATTATTGAGGCTGGTCAGGAATCTCAGCTGTATGCGACATTGGAAGTGCTGCTCAGCGGTGTGGCACTGCAGCTAGCGATCGTTCTTGTGGTGGTGCTGCTGCTGACGTACCTGGTGACATCGGTAGATTCGGCTGTGTTGATCATAAACACTATAAATTCCGGCGGCGATTCAAGCCAGAAGGGTGGCCAACATATCATCCTGTGGGGCGCAGGTCTCACGCTGGTGATCGCGATGTTACTGATTGCGGGGGGCATTGATGCGCTGCGCGCATCAATGTTTGTCGGAGCTCTGCCATTTTCCTTCGTCATGGTATTGATGACGGTGTCACTATTGAAATCGTTGGTATTTCGTCGGCGGGGAACCTGAAAAGATAAGTCGGCTTATTGGTGCAAGAAGTGGATGCCGGTAGATGGCATAGATATGCCGTCCGGTGTCGCGTTGTGGCAAGGCTTTTTCAAGTTAGGCGCGTAAGATTGTGTGACGTACCCAGAGGATTGAGCATGTATTTTGTCGATGGCCTGCAGTACAGCAACTGGTCTGAAAAAATATTCAAGGAAATGAATGACGCCGGTCTTGCCGCCGTGCACGTAACGATTGCCTATCATGAAAACTTTCGTGAAGTCGTCGCGAATTTTTCAAAGTGGAATGACTACTTTGAAAAGTTCAGCGATCTCGTCATACCCGGCACTTGTGCTGCTGATATTGACCTGGCCCGTGAGAGTCAGCGCACGGCCATTTTCTTTGGATTCCAGAACCCCTCGCCAATCGAGGACGACATTTCCCTGGTTGAGATCTGTTATCAGCTTGGTGCGCGATTCATGCAGCTTTCCTATAACAATCAAAGCCTGCTTGCGACTGGCTGCTATGAAAGTGATGACCCCGGCATTACCAGAATGGGCAGGCAGGTCATTAAGGAAATGAACCGGATAGGGTTTGTGATTGATATGAGCCATTCTGCAGAGCGCTCAACCCTTGAAGCGATAGACCTGTCTGAGCGTCCAATTACGATCTCGCATGCCAATCCCAATTTCTGGCACGCAGCGCTGCGTAACAAATCTGAGGTGGTCTTAAAAGCACTGGCTGAGCGCGGCGGTATGCTTGGTTTTTCCATGTACCCGCATCATTTAGATAATGGGTCTTCCTGCACGCTTGAAGACTTTTGTCAGATGATTGCTCGTACGGTGGAACTGATCGGTATTGACCATGTTGGTTTTGGCAGTGATCTCTGCCAGGACCAGCCCGACAGTGTGGTCGAATGGATGCGCAATGGCCGCTGGACCAAGGAAATTGACTATGGCGAGGGTTCTGCTGACCATGCTGGATTCCCCCCGCAACCGGCATGGATTGAAAATTCAACTGGCTATCCCGGGATCGCCCAGGGCCTTGTTGAAGTCGGTTTTGATGACGCAGAAGTTGCGAAGATCTGCCATGGCAACTGGTACCAATTTTTTGAACGCTCATTTGGTCCAGAGCCATTGGGTACACCGAAAAGGTGCCTGGGAAGTAATGCGGGTGGCGCCTACTTGAAAAAGCTCGCCCCCGATACCCTGCTGCGACGGCCTGACGAGATCATGCGCCTTGCGCGAATGGGATCAGCTTTTCAGACTCGTCTTAGTTTCATGCGGAGTCTGACGCGTCGTATGGCGATCGAGAACTGGGAGTTTTCGAAGCCGGACATAGAACTGGATCGTGAAGGCCGCGGGCGTGTTATCTATTCAGTTTTCACCGGTAGCCATCACTACAGCCTCCTCGCGTTCTCGCATCCTTTGGACCCAATGAAACGCAGTGACCGCGTCATAGCCCATGAATGGGATGCCACGTTCAACCTTTTTGACGGAATACCGTTTGATAAAGATATTGAGCGGCTGCGGGGGAATACACCCCTGCAGGAAGCGGGGCGTTTTACCGCCAGTGAACTGGTATTAGCGCGAGCAAATATCAGCGAACGACTTTTTAATCATGTCGCTAATAGTCTGGCAGAGGGGAGGCAGCCTGACATCGAGATGATTGCAGACGTCGGGTACCTGATGCGAACTACGGCAGTCTATGGCGGTGGGAAATTTGGCTGTGCGGACTGGGAAAAGATCGCTGACCGAGCGGACCTTGGTAGCGCCTTCCAGGCCGAGATGCTGGCCGTTTACCTGATCAGGTTGTTTTCTCTCGACCTGGTTGAACATATGGCCAGACAGAAGGGCGATGTAAATGCGGTGAAACTGGCGCTCCCGATTCGGCGATTTCTTGGTATTGGCAATGCAACAGGGCTTGGCATGGCGCCTTTTCTGATGAATCACCAGGTGCTGGTACATCAATGGGTTTCAGCAAAAGAGCATGCCCTGGCAGCTGTTCGTGGGGTGGATAGTGTATCGGTGGCTCAGGTAGAAACGCTCAACAGTGTGCTCGCAAAGTGTCGGGTACAGGTGAGCGAATGGCGGGTCGATGACGAAGTACAGTCAGCAAGGATTGAAAAACTGGCTGTGGATCTGGCCGCGTTGGCATACCACCTGGCCGCCAGCGACCGTTTCGACGTGGCGTTACCGCTTGACGCGATCTTCCGCTGGGCGTCACAGCATCTCGGCCTGGAAGCTCAGGAGCTGGTCGTCAGTCTGCTGATCGAACCTTTTGGTGAGCTGGTTGATAATCTGGGAGAGAGGTTCAATGCCGCTCCCGAGGAAGACGTATGGGAGCCAGCGATGCGCCTGACACAATTGAATACATTGATCGACAGGCACTATGGTTGGGTAAATAAAATAAACTTCCAGGACCGTGAGGAAACCGATCGACAATGGGTCTACTCTGAGGAAAAGCTCGAACCGCGACTCGGTCCTCGTGCTGATGATGGTGTCACGGATAGTGAAACAGAAATGCCTCTCACCGTTGGCTGGGATATTGCGCGGTTACGGGAGGCACTACAGATGTCAGATCTTGGACAGAGTGTTCTTCAATTCTGTGCACTGCATCCGAGATTTCGGCATACGATCCGTCGCATTCAAAACGCGGAGTCCCACCCCTATGGGGAGGTGGCAGACAATGTCATCGCCGCCGGGTTTCGACCGATTGATATTCTTCGATTCAAACTTGCGTTTTTTGGGGTCAGCAAGTTTGACCCAAAATCTGACCTATGGACTCGTGTCAACATGTATCAAGGTGCACCGTTTCCGGATGAGTTGAACTCACGCTGGGCGGATCAGTGGACATTTGCCTGCAAGCCGGGGCAAATAGAATGAAGTTTTCACGCAATGAACTGAAGTTTGCGGTGCGATGGGCGGCGCTTGGTCGGAACGTACCCGTTGGTCTTGCGGATGACCTGGCAAAGGCAGCAATGGGACTTGCGGCAGCGGGTATTGATCCCCTTAAGAATATCGTCTCGGCACTGGAACAACTTGACAAGCATCATCGTTGGGGAAATATGAGTGATTCAGTCAGGCTATCTGTGATTGAGGCGGGTCCCGTCTTGTCGGATAGTCTGGTAACCGGAGAAACGGTACTGCCCCCTAACGCCGTTCTTGATAACCCGGTTTTGCTGGTGGGCTATCTTTGTCACTCACCCATTTCCCCGCCGGTGACGCTTGGGTGGCAAAGTCGCGGTTCGGATTGCGTGCTTGTTGTGGGGCAATCGGGACTGAGTTCTATTCTGGGTGACGGCCTGGAAACACTTCACGTCGAAACAGCGGTTGATTTATCATATCGCTCAGCAGTGGAACCGCGGGAGTTAATCTCTGCTGAATCTATTAGGCAAAACCGCATCACCACACGTGAGCACGGTGTCGAGCTATCCGAAGCCGACTGGCATTCGCTTTGGCGCTTTACCCAACAGGCTTTGAGCAAATCCTCTAAAGAGTCCCGATTGTCCGGTGCCGGTGCAAGCCTGGTTGATATTGATTAAGGCGTTTTGGCGCTATGCCACTACGGTTACAAAGCTGATTGGTTTGTTGTAGTCGTTTTCGGTGCGGCAGATGTCGGTATCGGGTTGGTTCAGTGGTCAGTGATTTACCTTCTGGGGCTCATAATGTGTTTTTGTTCGCTCTGGAGCGGTAGTGAAATGAAGTTTGGACATAAATTAATCAATGGCCGCGATGCAGCCGATAAAATGTTGTCCGTTTTGAAAGAAGAGGTGGATTCCATCCGGGCCAGGGGCTGGCAACCAAGCCTTGCGTCGATCACCGTGGGAGACGTGGACGAAGTTAAGCTCTATGTTCGCAACCAGAAACGATTCGCCGCGAGAATAGGAATCGAATTTGAGGAGCGTCAGTTCGCGTCATCTATCAACGAAGCAGAACTTCGGGCTGCCATTGCGACGATGAATGTCGATCCTCGGGTTACGGGCATCATAATTCAGCGACCGGTGCCGGATCATATCTCCATCCGGAGCCTGCAAGAAACTATCCATCCGTTTAAAGACGTCGAGGGGATGCATCCGTCATCAATTGGTAAAATTGTTTACGGTTCGCCGGAGATGGGGCCGTGTACAGCGATGGCTGCTGTTCATCTGCTGAAATCTACCGGCGTGGAGTTGGAAGGACTTGAAGTTTGTGTTGTCGGACATTCGGAGATAGTTGGCAAGCCGATCGCCTTTTTGTTGATGGCTGAAGGGGCAACGGTCACCGTTTGTCATCACATGACACGATCAGTTGCTAACCATTCACTAAAGGCGGACGTTGTCTTTGTAGCAGTGGGTCAGCCAGGGCTTATTACCGGTGACATGATCAAGCCTGGTTCCATCATTATCGATATCGGCATCAACCAGGTATCTGGCCCCGACGGGAAAACAAAAGTGGTTGGCGACGCGGATTTTGAAAGCTGTGCCGAAGTCGCAGATTGGATCACGCCGGTGCCAGGTGGAGTAGGTCCGATGACGGTTGCTCACCTGATGAAAAATGCAGTCATTGGTGTAAATAGGCAGTCTGGTTACTACGAAGACCTCTTGGGTCAGAACACGTTGACACCTACCTGATTTGTGCTGTCGTTTCCGAGCTTCATATTGTCGTTTATCTGCAAGCATACCAAGAGGTAGTGGATCAAAATTTTATGCACTCAATGGGGGTGTCAACCCTGTAATTTCAAACAGATGGGAACAGGAATGGGTAGATCAACAAATCGAAGAACCGGTGGGCGAGCGGGTAGAATCGCAGCCAGGCGTTCTTCTGTGTCTGTTGAAACCGCGACTTATATCAGTCGTCAGATTCCCTATTCCGGGGTCTTGAACGAAGAAGCGCTGGAGTTGATTGAGCACAATGCGGATACCGTGCTTGAAGAAATAGGGATTGAGTTTCGCGATGCTCCTGACGCGTTGGCACTCTGGAGAGATGCCGGTGCCGATGTAGATGGTGAGAGAGTCAGGTTCCCCCGTGGACTGTGCCGCAGCCTGATTCAGGCTACTGCCCCCACCGAATTCACACAGCATGCCCGCAACCCTGCTCGAACAACGATTATTGGAGGCGACAGGACAGTGTTGGCGCCCGCTTATGGATCGCCCTTTGTCAGGGATCTTGACCAGGGCAGGCGTTATGCGACGATCGAAGACTTCAAAAATTTTGTCAAGCTGACCTACATGAGCCCGAGCTTGCACCATTCGGGCGGAACGGTTTGTGAACCCGTAGATTTACCCGTCAACAAGCGCCACTTTGATATGATCTACAGCCATATCAAATATTCTGACAAGCCATTCATGGGTTCTGTCACGCACCCGGAACGTGCCCAGGATACGGTGGAAATGGCGCGGATTGTTTTTGGCGAAGATTTTGTTGATCGAAACACCGTGATCACAAGTTTGATTAATGCCAACTCACCGATGACTTTTGACGCCACCATGCTGGGGGCTGCAAAGGTCTATGCTGAAAGCAACCAGGCGACGGTAATCTCGCCTTTCATTCTTGCGGGTGCGATGTCGCCGGTAACTGTGGCCGGTACTTTGATTCAGCTTCTTGCTGAAGCCATGGCTGGGATGGCGTACACACAACTCGTCAGACCAGGGGTGCCCGTCGTGTTCGGCACGTTCGCAAGTTCGATCTCGATGCAGTCAGGCGCTCCCACGTTCGGGACACCGGAACCAGCTCTGGTTTTGTACGGTGCGGCTGAGTTGGCAAGACGGTTAAAGGTACCGTTTCGTTCAGGTGGTGGACTGTGTGCTTCGAAAATTCCCGACGCCCAGGCTGCTTATGAGTCTTCTAACACACTTCAGACAGCGGCGATGGCAGGCGTGAATTTCATGCTACACACGGCAGGATGGCTTGAGGGTGGGCTTGTGATGAGCTACGAAAAATTCATGATGGATGTTGACCAGGCTAACATGATCGCGATCCTCCTTGGGGGGATTGATCTGTCAGAAAATGGTCTTGCAATGGATGCATTGCGTGAAGTCGGTCCGGGGGCTCACTTCCTCGGGGCCAGTCATACCCATGCTAATTTTGAACAAGCTTTCTATCGATCCACCATCGCAGATAACAACAGCTTTGAACAATGGCTCGAGGACGGTTCGCTGGATGCCAGTCAGCGTGCCAACTTGCTCTGGAAGGAAAAACTGGCCAGTTACGAACCACCATCCCTGGATGATGCGGTTGATGAAGCACTGCTGGCGTTTATGACGCAGCGAAAGTCGTCCTTTGCTGATCAGAACTACTAGTTGCCGGAGATAGACATGACAGATCAAACGGAAGACGATCTCGACCTCAGTGAACTGGACGACGTCGAACTTGTCGAGCAGATGCACGATGATCTTTATGACGGATTAAGAGAAGAAATCGTCGAAGGCACTGAAATACTGCTCGCTCGTGGCTGGAGCCCCGAGAAAATTCTCAATGAAGCGCTGGTTGGCGGAATGCAGATTGTCGGTGTCGACTTCCGTGACGGCATTCTGTTCGTCCCAGAGGTTTTGCTGGCAGCGAATGCCATGAAAGGTGGCATGGCAATTATTCGTCCGCTGCTGGCTGAAACGGGCGCCAAGCCGTTTGGTAAAATGGTCATCGGTACTGTTAAGGGTGATATCCACGATATCGGGAAAAACCTGGTTGGCATGATGATGGAAGGCGCAGGGTTCGAAGTGATCGATATCGGCATCAACAATTCCGTGGAAGACTACTGTGCTTGGCATGTCGGCGCTGTTGACCACAACCATGCCCTACATGAAGGTTGTTATTGATGAGATGGTGGCCAGAGGCATTCGTAACGACTACATCGTTATGGTTGGTGGTGCGCCCCTGAACGAGGAATTCGGCCTTGCGGTGGGTGCGGATGCCTATTGTAGGGATGCTGCTGACGCTGCAGACAAGGCGACGCTGCTGGTACTGCAGCGAGGTGCCAACCGTGGTTGAGCAATCGCTCATTATTGCCTGCGGCGCACTGGCCCGGGAGATTCAGCAGGTAAAGGTCGCCAATGGCTGGAAGCATGTAGATCTCGTCTGCCTGGATGCTTCATTGCATCATCGACCTCAGGAAATACCTGAACGTCTGGCAGAAAAACTCGACTCAATAGGGGGGCAGTACGAGAAAATATTTGTTGCGTATGCAGATTGTGGAACTAATGGCGCGATAGATAGATTGATCGAAGATCTACCGAATGTCATTCGATTACCGGGCCCACACTGTTTTTCCACTTTTGCAGGTTCGCATCGTTTCGATTCATTGATGGAAGAAGAACCGGGGACTTTCTGGTTGACGGATTTTCTGACAAGACACTTCCAGACGATGGTGGTCAAGAGCCTCAAACTGGATTCTCATCCGGAACTCAAGGAGCTTTATTTTGCGAACTACCGGCGATTGACCTATGTCTCGCAGAACCAGGACGAAGGTCTTTTATCGGCAGCAGAAGAGGCGGCAATCTACCTGGGGCTGGAGTTCAGACATATTCATGTTGGCATGCATAAAATTGAAGAACCACTCAGGTGGTGTGTGTCATGAAACAGATCACTATTTACTGGCGTGACATACCTTCCCAAATTATTTTGAAGAAAGGCAGGACCAAGACCAAAAAGTTATTGTCCCCGCGCTTTCAGAAGGCAATTGATCGAGCAGCGATGAGGGCCGGAAAGGGTGGTAGCAAAGCCTATATAGAAGAATGGCGCAGAG
>LWDU01044573.1_pt1 | contig 28814 bp, 30 predicted proteins | sample 727161 | NCBI WGS metagenome assembly LWDU01 (sample SAMN04566230, study PRJNA314399) | hydrothermal vent metagenome | isolation source: deep sea hydrothermal plume seawater | place: Mexico: Gulf of California, Guaymas Basin | collected 2004-07-11
CGTTCTCCCATAGAGGTTATGATATTTACAAACTCACTTACACCACCGAGCTTAATAATCCCAAAAAACAGTACAAAAAGTGAACCTCCTAACATCACAACGCATTGAATTACATCTGTATACACAACGGCTCGAAGTCCACCTAAAAAAGTATAAACTCCTATCACAATTCCCATAATTAGAATTGAATAAAATATATCCCAGTCCGGTTCCCGTGCGCGGTTCATATTCATTTCTCCCCAAGAAGAACTAATTTCATTTTCTGTAAAGGAGACAAATGGAATACCGGAAAATATATTTCTGTTATTTGATTCAGCTGATAAGTTTTTATCAATAAAAATGATAATTGGATTTCGATCTTTAGATAGTTGAATGCCTTTATCTATAGAACTAGCATAAATAAAATCATATTTTTTTTTATCTGTAGAATGAGCAACTTTTTCAACAACTGCTTTATCATCACTTAAAATTAATACTTTTGGGTTAAGATCTAATAAAACGTTTAGCATTACTGCAGAAGCATATAATATGATTCCTAAATTAATTGGCATATAGATTCCCCATATCAACGCAGAAGTAGTTTGTACAGATGAATTATATCTTGCACCTAGCCATTCAGGAATTGTAGAAACTTTCTTTTTCCAAAACATAGGTATAAATAAAAAGGCAGCTATAATCATAACAGGAACACTACCTAACCAATCATAATTCCCAAGTACTATACCATATAAGTAAGCTGATCCTGCAATTCCTACCATATCAATAGCACCAATATCAGAAACAACTAATGACATGCCTATTGCCCACCAAGGTAAAGATCGTCCTGCTAGGAAATAATCTTTTCCAGACTTTATCTTTCTACCTATATAAGCACCAAAAACTACTGTGCCAACTAAGTAAATAATAATTATCGTATAATCTATTGGACCAAGTACCATTATGATAGCATTCTATTACTAGAAATAATAATTTAATTATCTATAACCATAATAAAACTATAAAAAAGGGTGTAATGATGAAAGCATTGCTATGTAAAGATTTTGGTCCTGTTGAGAATCTTGTTTGGGAAGATATACCAGATCCAACTCCAAAGGATGGAGAGGTTGTTGTTGATATCAAAGTAGCAGCACTTAATTTCCCAGATAATTTGATTGTACAGGGTCTATATCAATTTAAACCAAACTTTCCATTCTCTCCAGGATCTGAAGGAGCTGGAGTCATTAGTGCTATTGGAAAAAATGTACATAATTTTCAAATTGGGGAAAAAGTGTCATTTATGTGCGGATGGGGAGCTTTTGCTGAAAAACTAGCAATTAATCATAAGCAACTAATAAAAATGACTGAAGGCATGACTTTTGAATTAGCATCTGCCACGCAAATTGCATATGGAACCAGTTATCATGCTTTAATCCAAAGAGGCCGATTAAATCAAGATCATGAAATTCTAATATTAGGATGTTCTGGAGGGGTTGGGTTGGCAGCTTTAGATATTGCGAAAGCACATAATGTCCGAGTCGTTGCTGGTGTATCTACAGAAGAAAAGGCTGATTTGTGTAAACAGTATGGTGCAGATGAAGTTGTAGTATATGGATCAGATAAATTAGATAAAGAGAGTCAAAAAGATTTATCAAATAAATTAAAAGAAAAAAGTAAAAAAGGCGCTTTCGATATTATCTATGATACAGTTGGAGACTGCTATACTGAACCTGCATTGCGTTCAATAAACTGGAAAGGTAGATATTTAGTTATTGGCTTTGCTGCAGGAGAAATACCAAAGATTCCTTTAAATCTAGCTTTACTTAAAGGATGTGAAATCGTTGGTGTTTTCTGGGGGGCATTTACTGGACATGAACCAAAACAAAATATGAACAACATAATTGAAATTGGTAAAATGATATCATCCAAAAAACTAAATCCATTTATCTCAAAAAAGCTTCCGATGAAATCTGCAACAGATGCTATTAAGATGATTGGGGAAAGAAAGGTTCTAGGAAAAGTTATTCTAATTAATGAATAGAACTATCTATATATACAAACCCATATATATTGAATCATCATCTTGTTCTAATTTATCCATGCCATATTTTCTATAAAAATTAAATGCACGTTCGTTTGTAATACTGAGCTCTAAATGAACACCTTTAATATTGTTTTTTTTCAAATGAGAAATATAACGATCCATCATCAACTTTCCCTGACCCTGTCCTTGGGCTCTCGGTAATAAATCAATATGTAAATGAGCAGGATAATCTTTAAATAATTTTTTACTCATTGGCTGAAATAAAATATTGACCGTTTTTTCTGTTCTATTCCATTTTGATGGCTCACCGCTTGGCTGATTATAATTATTGCGTACAGTTGGAAACCAATCTTTATACATCCAAACATAAAATGCATTTGAATTCATCGTACCCATTATATAACCACATAGGCCATTTTCATCATTAAGAATAAATACAGATTGCGGCTCATATTCCATATATGGGCCAGCATATATGTGACCAAGTACTAAAGAGTCAGTAAATAGATGGGTCGCATCTTTACCAGATTCTCCTGTCTGAAGACAGATATTATATACATGATCCTTATCTGCAGAATTATAAGACCGAATATTAAAATCAGACATGCTCCATAATTTTCTATTCGATTTCTAGTAATTCAATTTCAAAAAGTAATGTACTATTTGGTGGAATGCTTGCGCCATTACCTCTAGCTCCATAACCTAATTTTGAAGGAACGGTTAATTCCCATTTTGCTCCAACTTGCATTAACAATAATGCTTCCGTCCAAGCTTTGATTACGCCCGTTACTTGAAAAGATATAGGTTGACCACGATCAAATGAACTATCAAAGACTGAACCATCAGTCAATGTGCCTTTATAGTGAACTTTTACTTTATCAGTTTGTAAAGGACTTGGCCCATCGCCAGGTCTAATCACTTTATATTGTAATCCACTAGGTGAGGTAACCATGCCTTCTTTTTTGGAGCTTTCAGTTAAATACAATTCTTCAGCAGCTGCGGCTTCCTGGGCTTTCCGCTGAGCAATCTCACGTTGTTTTTGCTGAAATTCCTGACGAAACTTTACAAGGGTTAATTGCACTTCTTCTTCAGTTAATTTTATTTCTTTTTCATTAAACGCATCATCTAATCCTTTTGCTAAAACACTAGGATCAATATCCATTTCCTGATAACGAAAAGATTTACCAATATCTAGGCCTACACTATAACTAACTGTATCCATATAATCATTTAATTCGACTTGCGCCATCTGTTGTTCATTATTTGAACAAGATATAGAAATTATCAATATTGAAATAATTATTGCACTTAAATGTTTCATTTATTCATCCTTTTTTGATTCATTTTTTTCATCGGGTTTAATACGATATTTTAATACTGTCCAGACAACCAAAAAGTTGAGAACAGAAGTTAATAAAAAGGCTAATATTGCACGGATATCTAAATATCCACCACCAGTTTCAGCAAACAAAAAATATGCACCAATATTTGCAACACCAAACATCAACCATGATAAAACACTTACTCCACCCGGATTATGTGTTTTCCATAATTGAACTAATTGTATTAATGCGGCACCTGGTAGTACAAGGGCAGGCATCCATGTTAATAATTCAATCATTAATCTTCTCCATAATTAACTATAGCACTAAATGTAAGATAAATCTTGAGAAATACTTATTTAATTTCTAGAAAGCTTTACTGCAGTTCCATATGCTAATAATTCCGCAGAACCCTGTAAAACCATCGATGTTTGGAAACGGACACTCACTACTGCATCCGCATTTAAATCTTTTGCGCCATCTAACATTCTTTGTAAGGCTTGCTCCCTTGCTTGTGCCATCATTCTAGTATATTCTGGAATTTCACCTCCTACAATACTTCGTAAAACAGCAGTAATCTCTTTACCCAAATGCCTTGCTCGAATGGTGTTTCCCATCACCATACCTAATGATTCACTAATACTATAGCCAGAAACAGTTTCAGTTGTTACAAATTTCATTCTTCAATATCTTTAAAATCATCTTTTTCCCGTTCTTCTTGAATAATGCTGTATAGTAATACAAATACTCCAAGCACTACGGACATAAGCGCTAATCCAAGTAATGGGTTATTAAAAATGAGTGCAATAATTTTTCCTATAAATACTAAAATAAATACTACTGCACCTCCAAGAATTAAATAAATACCGGTTTGTTTCATACCAACACCTCTATAAATAATAATATTTCACTAAAATAGTGCATTTCAACTATTCAGAAGATAAACTATTGCTTAATTAAATCATTTGAAAATATTTAATCATGATAGAAACTGATTTTTCAATACGAACATTTCGTGGGGGATATGATAATAATTTTTCGTATTTAGTTTCCTGTATGCAAACTGGAATACAATTTTTGATTGATGCAGCTATCTCACTTGATGAAATTAAACCATATATTAATCAGCACCTTGGGGCACTCCTTATAACACACACTCACGGTGATCATATAGCGTATTTAGATGAGATTCTAGATGAATATCCAAATGCAAAATATATTGGATACAAAAATTTAGTTCATAAAAGTACAAAATATGAATTTTCTCCTGTAAACGATCAAGATAGGGTCCTCTTAGGAAAAATAAATATTGATATAATATATACACCTGGGCATTTCCCTGATTCTCTATGTTATTTGATGGAAAATATCATTTTTACTGGAGATACATTATTTGTGGGTAGAACAGGTAGAACAATAAGTGCTAATGCAAGTACCAAAGAGTTATACTATAGTATATACGATAAGATTTTATCATTACCTGGTAATACACTAATTTACCCAGGTCATGATTATGGGGAAAACCCTACAATAAGCTTAAAAGATAACATAAAAATAAGTCCTTTACTTCAAGCAAAAAGTGAAAGGGATTTTATTGAGCGAATGGCAAATTATGAAGCTATTCGTTAACAAAATAAAAGGAGAAACTAATATGAAAAAATATCTTAGTGGATTCATAACAGGTACTATTGCAACTGTATGCATTTTTATATTTATGGGCGCAAGTCAAATAGATGATGATTCTTTAAAAGTAATGCTTGGTCGTATTGATGCCTACTTAAGTGGCGATACAAGCATTGGTCCAAGTGGAAGATATCAATTACAGAGTTTTAGTATTGATCGTACGCATTGGCATTATCTTCTAGATACAACTACTGGAGAATTATATCGTATGGAACCAAGTCGTACACCTGCAAATGCTCGCTGGGTGCTAAGTGCAAAACCAAACTTTAAAAAATAATGATGGGCATATATAAAAGAATCCTAAATGGAATTGTCTCTATACTATTTCTTGCTCTGATCACTTGTCAGGATAATTCAGAATGTTCCGATTGCGGTGGAAATCTTCTTGATGGATATTTATTCAAGAAAGTAACTCAAGAAGATTTGTCAGATATTGGGAATATTGATGGAGTCAATATTGGTATTTGTATACGTTATCAATTAAGTGGTTTAACAGAGGGAGATTTTGACCTTGAAACGATAGAAATAGTTGATGACTGTTGTTGCGATTAATTGGATATGATTCTTAATTATTATCAAGAATCAGATAACATAAATACTGCAATTATTGGACTTCACGGATGGACAGGTAATGAACATTCTATGGTCCCGGTTGCTAAATCAATGAAGGTCCCAAATGCAAAATGGTATATCCCAAGGGCCCCATACAATGCAAGTAGTGGTAAAGGATATACATGGTTTAGTGGAACACCAGAAAATGGCTGGAAAACAAAAAAAACATTCAATTTAATGGATAAGCTATTTGATAAAATTATTGATGACGGATTCTTGCCAAATAAAATCATTTTACTTGGATTTTCAATGGGAGCAAGTGTTTCATTGTTCTATGGATTAAGATTAGATTTTTCACTTAAAGGAATAATCCCTATAGCTGCAATGATACGAGATACAGAAGAACTATTAAATACTTCTTCAATTGAAAGCAAACAAACACCAATTTTAATGATTCATGGCAAAAAAGATTCCGTTGTTGACTATCATAAAAGTATCAACCTTAACAATATATTAAAAAATAATGGATTTACATCTCACCTGCAAATTGTTGAAAGCGGTCATATAATTAATATTCCTGCTTCCAAACTAGTGAACGAATTTATAAAGTCTGGAAGCATAGCGAATGTGCAATTTGAATTATAAAGGATTGGAAAATGAAAGATATAGAAATACATCCCTTTCTAGATAAGGAAAAACAAGCAAGAGCAAAAACATATGAAAATGAAAAAAGGAAAATCGGTATTGTTGGTTCATTATCATCACTCATATTTATTTTAATATTTTATTTCAGCGGACTTAGTAATTACTTAGCAAATATTGATCTGACATTTATATATGTATTTCTCATTTATGTAAGCATATTTCTTGTACTATCAACTATAATTGGGCTGCCTCTAGGGTATTATTCAAGTTATGTTCATGAACATAAATGGGGCTTTTCAAATTATACTAACAAGACATGGCTCCTTGATCAATTAAAATCATTTACAGTTAGTTTAATGTTATTACCTATCTTACTGGGACTTTTTTTCTGGGTATTATGGAAATTTCCTGACACCTGGTGGCTTGTTGCAGCTACGGTTACTACACTTGTTTCTATTGTATTTGTAACATTATTCCCTGTAGTTATTCTTCCAATATTTAATAAATATGATCCGATAGAAGATGAAAAGCTAACTAATCAATTATCCGATATACTACATAAAGCTGGTTTAAAACCCAGTGGTTTTTTCCGACAAGATATGAGTCGACAAACAAAAAAAGAAAATGCTTTCCTTGCGGGAATGGGTAAAACCAGAAGAGTTGTTATCGCTGATAACTTATTAGAAAATATGAGTTTATCAGAAATTAAATCTGTTATTGCGCACGAAGTTGGTCATTATCATTTCTCACATTTACCAAAAAACATCCTAATAGGAACAATTCAGCAACTAATAATATTTTATCTACTAAATATAATAATGAAAATACTGTATCCGGAGTTCCTTACATCGAATACAAATAATCTGTCTCTATTCCCAATGTTTAGTCTAATTATGAGTCTATTGTCCAGTCTACTTTTTGGTCCATTGAATAATATGATATCTCGTTACTTTGAAAGACAAGCAGATAGAACATCGTTAGAGTTATATCCTGATAAAGATTCATTTCAAAAAGCAATGGCTGGTTTAGCAAATAGAAACCTTTCAAATGCGTATCCAGAATGGTGGGTAAAATTATTATACTACTCACATCCTCCAATTGGAGAACGTCTTTCTTTTGCAGAAAACTATAAGTTGTAAGAACTAAATAGGCCGAATATTGATTGCCTTATCTCCTTTGTGATCATAATCGATATCAAAGGCAACGTGCTGGCCTTCACGCAATCCAAATTTTTGCAGCTTTGGGCCTATTCCAGAAATGTGAACAAAATAATCATCTCCATCTTCCCCGATAATAAATCCAAATCCGCGGTCTCGATTGTATTCTTTTACTTTTCCTTGCATTTATAATACTAAGTGAAAGATTTTTTTAACAAGTCTATGCTTTTGGGGACGCCTGTATTTGCATCTTCTTTTCCTTCAAATTCCAATGATATATAGCCCTTATACTCTACTTTATTTAATATTTCTGCTATTCGCGCATAATCAAGATCTAAGGTATACCATTCACCACCGCCATAATATGTTTTTGCCTGAACAAATACTGTCTGAGGAGCAATCTCTTCAAGTTTTTCATAAGGGTCTTCCAGAAAGTTCCCAGTATCCATTAACACACCTATCCAGGGTGAATCTATAGAATTTACAATCCGTAATAAACCTTCCGGTGTTCGAGTCAATCCCCAGTGATTTTCTAATGCTAGTACAACGCCAGCTTTTTCTGCGTGAGGTAAACATTCATTAATAGAATCAATACACCATTTAAAACCATCGTCTTCAGTAAAACCAGGGAGAACGGGTTCAACTCCTTTATTTACCATAAGGTCATCAAACGAATCAATTGTATTCCACCTTCCAGAGTTGAGTCGGATATAAGAAATCCCTAAATCATGAGCTATATCAATACATTTTTTTGTATGATCAATATTTTTATTTCGTTTCTCCTTATCCGGATCGACAAAATCCTGATGTATTGATAAACAAATCAGTTCAATATTTTTATCTTGAGCTCTATCTCGTAAAGATTGAATATATTCAGGACTTTCATTATCCATTTGTACATGAAGAACATCCACGCCATCTACTCCAAGATTAGAAGCATGATCAATTACTTGCTGTACTGTTACTTTTGGCTCACGAAAATGCCAATAGGAATAAGTTGCTATTGCAAATTTATAGTTAGAATTCATATTTATTTTCCCACATGTTTGTAAAAAAGAACCAGCAAATGGTGCAAGAAAAGCTGTTGAAATAAATTTTCTACGATCCATGATTATTTTTTATCGGAAAAACGATAATCATTTTCACCAAATATCTCCTGACAATTAATTTCTTCACTATCTTCACGTTTATAGCACTTTTCAGAAATTAATTCACCATTATTAAACTTAACTTCACTCATTATATTTCCTTCTTCACCTGGATCTCCTCTGTTCATATAATACCAAAACCAAGAACCATCTTTTTTATCATCCTTGTAAATACCTTGAAAAGCAATCTCGTCTTTACGGTAATAATCTACCCATTCTCCCACACGTTTCCCATTTGCAAATTCACGCACTCCGCTAATTTCACCATCTGGAAAATAGCGAAACCATTTTCCATGTTTTTTTCTATTTTTATAACTGGGTTCTTCCTTTAATTGTCCATTTTCATAGTATTCATATTCAAATGTATCATATAATTCACCCATTCTCCACTCTTCAAATCTTTGGTATCCTCTTTCATCCCAAAATGCCCATAGCAAATGTTTTATACCATATTCATAATAACCTTCAATCATTGGATTCTCATTAATATACCATTCTTTATAATCACCATGTTTTAAATTGTTCTCATAATTAGTCTCTGTAGAGACTTCAAACGTAGAATCAAAATGTACATACCAAGTACCGGTCTTCTTACCGCCATCATATACTGATATTGTTGAGTCTTTCCCCTCTTCAAAATACGTATACCACTTCTGATCACGTTTCCCATTTTCTAAAAATACAGCATCTGCTTTAGATTTGTCGTTTTCATAATATTCATAAACAAAACCATCAATAATTGAATCAGCATCGTATACTTCATATTTTATTACAGAATCATTTCTCGCATAAGTCCATAATGCAGACATTAGATCATATTCATAATAACCTCTTTGAACTAATTCTTTTTTAATCGTCCATTCTTCATATAAACCATATTTTTTTCCCATTGAATATGTAGTTAGGTACTGTAAGCGCTCATTATCAAATAACTGCCTCCATTCCCCATCACGAAAATATTCTGTAAAAGATGGCTCTTCCATGGGATTGCCATTATCATAGTATTTAAAAAAATATTTTAATTTTGCTACACCCATATCGTAATACTCATATGATTCCTGTCTTTTTAAATCTGGGTCAAATGTTATCCAGACGCCATGTTTGAGATCATTCGAGTATTCTCCCTCTTTAATAATTCTTCCTTCTTCATCCCAAAGTGAGTACATACCATTTGCTTTCCCACTATAATAACTTAATCGTTCTTTCTTTTTACCGGAAGGATACCATGTTAACCAATCGCCAGTCTTTAACCCCATATCATATTCTCCCTTAGTTTCTTTTCTGCCTAGGCTATCGTAGGACATAAAGCCACCATTTAACTTTCCTGCAGTATAAGAGGTTTTCACTTTTACTTTGCCATTTAAATACCATTCCTTTGAAGCCCCATCAAGTAAATCATTTGCATATGACTGCTTCAGTAATATTTGTCCTGCCTCCGTATAATCAGCATATTTCCCTTCTAACTTATCATCTTTATATGTCCTTATATAATTCGTTTGACCGCTTTCATAATAACCAGTGAATTTTCCATTTTTCCGTCCTTCTTTATATGAAATTTTTTCTATCAATTGTCCATTTGGATAGTGTAAATCCGCATATTCTGAAACAAGAGAATCTTGATCCCAATATTGATAATATGTATCTCCATTCTCTTCATAGGTTATCCATTCCTCATTCTTTTTTCCCATTTCATATCGTTCTATCTTTTTTGTTGTACCGTCTTCTTTAATAAATTTCCACACTCCCATAGGCTTATCTTCTTCATAACGTTTTACATATTCCACTTTACCTGAAGGATAATAACCAGTGAATTTCCCATCCTTTAAACCCTCTTTGTACGATATTTTTTCTATCAATTGTCCATTAGAATAATGTAAGTCTGCATACTCTGAAATAAGAGAATCTTGATCCCAATATTGATAATATGTATCCCCCTTTTCATCTATACGGAACCATTCTTCAACCTTCTTTCCCTCCGCATAGATTTGTACTTCATTCTTATCCCCTCCTGCAGTATAAAACTGCCACTTTCCATCTGGTTTATCATCTGTATATTTTTTCTTATACTTCGTTGCGCCACTTTCATAATAACCAGTGAATTTCCCATCCTTTAAGCCCTCTTTGTACGATATTTTTTCTATCAATTGTCCATTTGGATAATGCAAATCCGCATATTCTGAAATTAATGAGTCCATATCCCAAAACTGATAATATACATCTTCATTTTGTTCGACTCGGTACCACTCATCGTTGCGTTTACCTTCAACATAAATCTCTTCTGCATTCGTTTTCCCAGCCATTGTGTAATATTGCCATTTTCCAGCTGGGATATCATCCTCATAACGTTTTACGTATTTCTTCGCACCATTTTGATAATAACCTGTAAATTTTCCTTCCTTCAAACCTTCTTTATACGAAATTTTTTCTTTCAACTGTCCATTAGGATAATACAAGTCTGCATACTCTGAAATTAATGAGTCCATATCCCAAAACTGATAATGTACATCGTTCCCATCAGTCTTTTTATACCACTCCCCATTCCGTTTATCATTTTCATATAATTCTAAAGTCTGTATATCACCTAATTCTGTATAGTATTGCCACTTTCCCTGTTTTTTTCCATCTTCAAATCTTTTAACATGTTTCGTCTCCCCATCTTTGAAATAACCTGTCCATTTCCCATGTGGAAGACTATCCTTAAACGCATATTTTTCCATCAATTGAAAATTAGGATAGTAGTGTTCCGTATATCGAACTATAAATTTATCTTCCCTGTATTCTTCATAATGAATATCTCTTGTTTCCAAATCTTTTGTATACCATAACCCATCCTTTAAATCATCATTATATATCTCAACTCGCACGAGAACTACATCATCATTATAAAAATTCCATTCACCATCTTTTAATCCATCTTTATACATTTTATCTGAATCTTTTTTTCCGGTAGAATCATAATCAATGCTTACTCCATGAAGATTATCATTTTTGTATGTATACTCGAGTTTTAATGTTTTATCTAGATACCATTCTTTCCATATACCGTGTAATAAATCTTTTTTATACATTTTTTCAATAATCTTCTGAGCACTCGCAGAATCAAAAATAGCATAAGATCCATCTAATGCATCTTTTTTATAATGGTATATCTCCCTTGGTGATTCATCAACAAACCACTCTATCCACTCTCCTTCTTTTAAGCCTTTTTCATAATAATGGCTAAATTTCTTATTTGCATCTGAAGGAATTACAACTTTCTTAAAACCAAACAGTCCATCATAAAATATGCTATCAATCTGACTCCCTTGTACTACATATAATTCTTCTTTTGGTCCTTCATCGGCAAACTTATATACTTCAGCAAAATTCTTAAAAATATCTATTTCTTGTCTAGTTAGTCGGCCAGCAATCTTATTAATGGCCATTTTTGTTGTATCGATTTGAAATGGGTGAAATGCTAAATATGTGACTGAAAGGGTATCTCCATTATTTTCAATACCTTCCGATATTTGACGATTAAATCTGTCTTTACCTATAAAAGGTTTTTTCTTACCAAATAATCCTTCGGGATTAATGATAAATGCCAATAATATAAATATTACCATCCTATACATAGAATAGCCCTGTTGAGTAATATTTAAATATTTTGAATTCATTTATGAATCATTCAATTTATCATATGACATTGAAATTACAATCTTATATGAAAAAAAATCATGTTCTTAATTTTTTATCAATAATGATTAAATAGTTCTGCACTTTCAATAATCTTATGTACAACCAAAGGTCCTAGCGTTGATCCATAAAAACTGACACTCGTCTCATACCCCCCTTTTTCATATTCTTCCTCTGATAGCATATAACTAATCCATTCATTGGCTAGACCACCAATAGTTATAAATTCTATTTCTATTTTTTCATGAACCTTATCCTTGATATCAATACCTAATTCAGCTGTCATTTCTCCAGGAACTCCAACAATCAATAAATCTCCAATAGTAAAAAAAGTACTTGATGTGCTATCTGGAAATAATAGATTAATTATATAATCAGCTTGATCACTATTAATTCCATATTCCTTACCACCTGTCATCATGAACGTAGGGTGCCAACTACGTTGAGGTAACGCTATATCAAACTGATAATAATCAAAATTGAATACGGGTTTTGTTTGAATATTTTGAACTAAATCCCATGACAAATAACCTAAATCTACACCATACGTTTTGGCTTGCTCCCAATTTTTTGCAACTTCTAAGCGTGGAGTAGGGCTTTGGTCCCCTTCAGCTCCATTATAATAAAATACCATTGTATTTGATTCAGATAGTTCTTCTATAGTTCGCTGTAGGTGTCCAGGCCATCCACCAGAAAATTCCATATCTTCTGGGCCCATAAATGTTGGATGAGCAGTCCAATTAATCAATATTGCTAATGGTGATTGATCCATTCGATTGATTCTTGTTATTGTAAGATCATTATCAACTATACTGTTTCCTTTTCTCCGATTTCTATTCCACCCATTGAGTTTTTGTCTGCCAGTCCCAATGGTGACTGGCTGCAAATTTTGCTGTGCTTCTAAAATTATATTTTTAATGTTCTCAATCGTTAACATAAGTACATCATTATTAAAAATACCAATCTGTGGAATGTTTAAGTTATTCTTCATATGCAAAGACATCATTTCTATACTAGTATGTGAATGGCTTGGTAATAGCAACATATTATTATCACTCCAACCATATTCTTGTAATGACTCCACAAGTTGTGATTTGAAATAAGGTGGAAACGATTGCATATCTGCAGTTACAATTGCAAAACTTTTATCCTGATCCTTAAATACAATTGCCTTGGCATAAATATAATCATGGACTCCTATAGCTGGTTGACTCATTCGATCACCATATCCTCCAAGGATCGGATTTAAATCTAGAGGTGGAGTGATATTAATTACGGCAACTCCAGCATGGATAAGTTGTTTTTTTTCATCACACCCAAAAAAAGATAGAATGAAAAAAGCTAGAAATGCCCTTATTATATAATTTTTTATAATTTCTACAATCTTACCAGGGAGTAAAGCCCATTTGTTTTTTACCTAGATCAGATAAATCATCCATCGTTGCTCTATTAAGAAAATTTACTTCATAGTCTTCTTTGGAAAAATCAGGAGCACTCTCTCCTTTCAGAAAGCGCTCTCCTTGAAGAGTTAAATAATCACTATTTTTTTTGCATAATGGAGAAGATCCAATGTACATGACATTACTATAATTTTTACCTACATGAGTATCTTCTACTGCATGGGTAATGTCAGGGTGCCACCAGACCGTATCACCAGGGGATAATAATGGAATAGAAATAAGTGCTTTTAATGATAAAGCATGCCATTCAGGTGAAGTATCAAGAGCTCTTCCTGGTAACGCACCGCAGAGTGAATCTTCGGGGACATCATCTAATAGAGCGCGATATAAAATATAAATAATGTTGTTCACTATTGGTATTAACTGCAATGTCCCATCATTCGGTCCTTGTTCAGTTAGAGCAGTCCATCCTTGAAAGGTGCGAAAAACATGACTTACAGCTGGAGAAGGGATTTCACTTATTTCTGTGCGATATGTAGCATCAAATGGATCATATTCGCGTACTTTTTGATATCCTTTATCAATCCACCGCTCTATAGAACCCGCATCAGTATGTGGCGATAAACCAAATGTATTATCTCCTGGTTCACGTCTTCTGATTCTATCCGCATAAGAACATTCTTTAGTTGGATCAAAGACTGTATTACTATTCTGTTTATATACCCACAAATTATTTAACCAAGCCTTGGCCTTGGCCATAGACTTGTCCTGGCGCGCCTTAACTTGTGGTTGTGACCAATAAATGCCAAATACCTGCGGTTTTGACGATTGCAAAGAATTAAAATATTGATCTAAATGATCTTTTTCCTGGCATTGCTCATAATAACCATTTGCTGTAATATATTCCTCAAGCTGTTCATTCCATTCATCAATCTGATATTTTGAAAATACATTTCTAATGATAACACAACCTCTTTTTTTAATGAGATCAATGGTCTCTTGGTTAACTTTTTCATCTTCTATATCTTTATAAGAAATATCAGGAATCACCTCTTTACCATCAGCGATTAAAGTTTGAATTATTGATACCTCCTCGGCTATACAGCTTTCTACCTCTTTAAATATTCCTTTAAGATCGGGAAGGTTCTGTTTCAATTGTTTTTTGGTTTTTACAATTGCTTCTTCAATATTATCTATTATTAGATCCATATCATTCCTCTCATTTATGTAGCTATTTCACTACCTGCTTTATCGGATTTAATAAAGGGATAATACAAATGAGATTTCCAATTATCATCAGGATCATCTGGTATTCCATATACTGAAGGATATTTTCTAGTAATCCGCGCAGTACCAAAAATCACATCCCAAAGAAAAAACATATTACTAAAGTTCCCATCGGGATTGCTAATTCCATCATCTGCAGTTTTTCCGTGGTGAGCAAAATGTGTGGCTGGTGTAGATATGAAACGTTCAATCACCCAAGCAATTGGATGCAATGGCTTAAACTTATATAAGAATGAATCCCATCTTGCTTCACTATGTGCGCCGGTAACAATTATCTGTTTTAATATAATTGCCATAATCATTTCTTGATATAATCCAAAATATGTTACTATTGCAAGCCACCATATATTTGGCATAAGCACATAATACATGATTGCATTACGATAAGAAACTAACACGCCCATTTCTCTTGAAGAATGATGGGGACGATGTAATTTCCATAACCAAGGCCATTCATGAGCTTTACGATGGTACCAATACTGTAAATAATCATCTCCAAAGATTACTACTAATGACGATATCCAAAAGGTTGAATCGCTAAATATATTATGGTACTGGGGTAATAAATTTATTAAAAGAAACGTAGTTGAAAAGAATATGATTGGTTTAATTAAAAAAAATAAATTAAGCGTACTTACAAGTTCCACATACCAATCATTTTTAGATCGGATTGAATTTTTTCCATATAAACCACCCAAAGACTCAATAAGACCAAACAGAATTAATATGGAAAAGACAGCATAAACATCTATATATTTTATATTCAGTATAACCATTATCCTTTTTTATCCAACACGTGAGCAAATCTAATGCATTTTGTAAAAAGAATTATATGGAAAAAAAGCCCCACTATTTCGGGGATTTTTATTATTTGAGCAATATCATTTTCTTCGTTTGTATAAAATCACCAACCTGTGCTTGATATATATATAGACCAGCACTAACAGCTCTTCCATAATCATCCTTGGCATTCCAAAGGACTGATTTATACCCTGGATTTTGTTGCTCATTCACTATTGTGCGAACTTTTTTTCCCATCATATCATAAATCGTTATATCTACAAACGTTTGTTCTGGTAGATCATATCTAATGGTTGTTTCTGGATTAAATGGATTTGGATATGCAGGGTATAATCTAAATGAGTTGGGTATTGGATGCGAATCCATAGAAAATAATTCTTCTGTATTGCTAGTCCCAGGTGTAGGGTTCATTTGTTGCCAGGTATCCGATCCATTTGGAAATCTGCCATATGAGACATCTACAGTTTGTTCTCCATAAGATAACGTATCAACTACAGTAGTTGAATCATTCCCAATTGGGATTTGATGATAATTTTCATAGTCACCAATATTATCTGTTATTAAATAACCACCAATATCAACTGCTTCATTACCATAATTATATAACTCAATATAATCATCATATTCTCCATTTGGATCGGTACAGCATGCGTCATTTAATGCCAGAAATTCATTTACTACTATGGTAGGTTCTATTGCAGTTGCGCAATCCGCTGGACAATTTGTTTCGGTTTCAGGACCACCACAAGTTCCATCACCGCAACAAGGCATTCCAGGAGGCACTTCATTACAATCTGGAGGATTACCGCCTCCACCACCTCCACCACCTCCGCCGAATCCAGTTCCCAATGTTCCAGCAAAAGCACCTATGATATACGGCTGCGTATAATTAGTGTGATAATGGTAAATACTATCAGGAAAATCCGGTGTTGAACCATATTCCCCATGAAAGTCATCGAGGCTTTGCGCATTATTTCCATCCAGATTTTTGGGCCCATAAACAGGAAATCCATCGCCAGCAAATCCTATAAAGTTATCCTCTGTTACTGTAAATAATGATTCAGGTGGAAAATGATAATGATAATTTCCTTGAGGAGCGGGATGACCATTTGCCGGATCAAATGATTGAATTACCTGATTTGTAACTGTTTGAGTAGGAGATTCATACTCATTGAAAAAAGGAACACCATTAATGGATACGCCGATAGGCCCCAGAAACGTATCAGTTGGTCCATTCGGATTAATTTCAGGATATAATGGTATTCGAAATTCATAGTTTTGTTGTGCTATACGGTTCGGATTTAGATTCATATTTGCAGGCGTCTGCATCCATAAATCATTAATGCCATCTCCATCATTATCCTGCCAATAATACATTCCATTGTTCGTTTGACTATATGTCTGAACAAAATATGGACTTAAGTGACTTGGCACTCCATCTCCCTCAATAACAATTTCATCTCCTTCCACATATATTGTGATGGTAGAATCAAAATAATCAAATAGCACGGTCATATCTGGTTGGTTCTGAGCTATTAACAACATATTTACTGATATGAATAAAGGCAGAAATATTTGCTTTATTCTTTTCGTATTTATCATGATTCATACTCCTTTTTAAGTATATAAATATCTTCAATTAATCGATTCATTTCATGAACGTTTGTACCATTGTAAATCCCGCGAAGTCTTCTTTGTTTATCAACTAAAACAACATTTTCGGTATGTATAAATCCTTCATCGCTTAAATCAGGCTGATAGGAAATAGCAAAATATCCTTTTCTAGATATTGTATATAAATCTTGTTTGGATCCAGTTAATAAGTGCCATTTCGTTGAGTTTATATTATGCTGCTTACCAAATGCATGTAATACTGGTACGGAATCATGCTCTGGATAAACGGTGTGCGATAAAATTAAGACATCATCATCATTTATAAACTCATCTTGAATCTTTTTGGTATTTTTTGTTAGAGTAGGGCAGATTCCTGGACATGTAGTAAAAAAGAATTCTGCAATATATATCTTTCCTTCAACAGTGTTTTCATTAACTACCAGGCCATTCTGATTAATAAATTCAAAATCTTTTACTACATGTGGCTCTGTGCTATTTTTTAAGGATTGATCCACCCAATCAGGATCCAGATCTGCTGGAGTATAAATTGGTAAGCGAAATTCATTATGCTCCTTGGTATCACAACTGGTAAATGTTATAAATCCAATTAAACTAATTATAAATATTGATATCCTTTTCAATTTTATCCTTCTGGTCCTTGACATAGGGATGCACCCATAAATCCATATCGTTTCCCATTTATGTATGTATATTTAAATCGTAAATCTCCATTTTCCTTCCAACCGATCTGACTTCCCTCTTGTCTCCCTTGATGGAATTCCATTTTTCTTGATAATAAGCCATTACTATACCATTCTTTCTGTTCTCCATTTTGGATACCTTTATCATATTTTTTACTATATCGTTGTTTTCCATTAGGGTACCACTCATGATAATCGCCATGCCGTCTTCCTTCCGTATAAGATTGTTTCGATCGTATTATTCCATCATGATAACTATTGGTAATAATTCCTGAAAAAGGTTTGTTATCATAATATAGTACCCCCTTTTTCTTTGTAAGCATCATATCATTACTATTTACTATTTGCACTTCCCCCAAACAACTAAATAGCATGATTAGAAATATATTATAAATATTTAATTTATGATTATACATGCTCTACCTAACAATGGATCCTAAGAAGATCAGTCCATCTTGTCGTATAACATGGTGATAGATTTTCTTGTTTCAACTTCCATTTTTTTTCTATTCCTTGACCCAAAAGTTGTATTTTATCTCTACCCATAGTTTGATTTATAAAATCAACACTCTTATAAAGATTCTTTCGTTTCTCTTTACCTTGTTCAGAATAAAATAAATTAAGCTGTACTTGGTCTGCTGGTACATTATCACCAACAATCACTCCTGATTTTGTATAAATCAATCCTTCTTTGTAGATATATCCTAACAGTATTTTTGCAGCGCTTATAATTTCCATACTGTCATTGGTCGGTATATCTAGATTAATAGACTTATACCCACAATAATAATCTTGTGATTTAGAAAATGGATTTGTTCTAAGAATAACACTGACATATCGTGCACAGCTATTTTCTATTCGCAACTTTTCTGCACATCTTGCAGCGTGCGCAATTATTGACTCTTGGATTGTTTGCAATGATTTTACCTTTACACCAAACGATCTTGAAGTACGTATATTTTTCTTCCTTGATGGATATGCATCTATCCCAAAACAAGGATCTCCCTTAAGCTCTCTCTGCATCCGTAAACCCATAATAGTCATTTTTTCTAACACCCACTCCTCATTGAGTTGAATAAAGTCATAGGCTGTATTGATACCATAACTATTTAACATCTGTAAGTGGCGAGACCCCACTCCCCAAAGTTTTGATACTGGCAATTCCTTCAATGCATTTTCAATTTGTGGTTGTTCAGTTAATGCATAGACTCCATTGGCGGTTTGTTTTTTTGCAATATAATTTGCCACTTTGACAAGTGTTTTCGTTTTCGCAATGCCAATAGATATAGGGATTCCTGTATACTTTGCAATGATAGATTTCATTTTTGATGCAAGCTGCACACTATCTTTTACGCCAGTAAAATTTATAAAAGCTTCATCAATACTGTATATCTCAATTTCAGGGGACATATCACTAAGCAAGGACATTACACGGCTAGACATATCTCCATACAAAGCAAAATTTGTTGAAAAAACATATACATTATTGTTGTCAATTATATCTCTTACTTTAAATACTGGTTCTCCCATTTTAATACCTAGGATTTTTGCTTCATTGCTTCGAGCAATAATACATCCATCATTATTAGAAAGAACAACAATAGGTTTATCCTTTAACTCCGGATTAAAAACCCGTTCACAGGAAGCATAGAAATTGTTACAATCTGCTAAAGCAATCATCGATTATTATGTATTGTATGTGTTACAACTCCCCATACTTCAAACTCCATGGAATCATTGATATTAATATCCGGATAATCACCAAAAAGGCCCTCTGCTCTTAGTGAAATCAATTCACCATTTTTTAAATATCTCTTCACAGTAAATTCTCCATTAACTGCAGCGACAACAATATCATTATTTTTTGGATCCAAAGATTTATCTACTACTAATAAATCTTCATCACTGATACCTGCTTTTTCCATTGAATGTCCCTTTGCAATAATAAAAAATGTCGCCGCTGGATGTTTGACAAGATATTTATGAAGATTCAAATCTGTATCAAGATAATCATCTGCTGGAGATGGAAATCCTGCAGAAACTCCACCTTCATATATATGTAATTTCTTTAGGCTTTCACCTTCAATAGCATAAAATATTATTTGCTCTTTTTTTGGATTGGAGATCATATATATCTATTACAAATACTTATCAAAATCTTAATAATAATCATTTGACTGCATATGAATTATAAAGGTTAAAATAATTTTACCATAAAGAAAAAGCCCCCAATAATTGGGGGCTTCGTTCATTATAATTGCTGACCTCCGTAAAAGTCAGCATCAGTTATTATTATAACACTGATCCTTTGGAGGTCAGCATGCTACTTGAACTAGACAACTGATCACCTCCTTTCATTTTTGTTACGTACAACACTGCCACATGAAAATTTATTGAAATACTGAATTAGTAGCAAATAAAGAATAAGTAAATAGTTAAAATTTATTAGTTTTCCAAAGCATGAATACCTTTTCGCAAAAAGTATACTACCATACCTATGGATAATAAAACTGAGGTTATGATCCAAGCTGTTAGTAAATACAAATCAGAATAATTAATCGTATTATTATTTAACCAACGATTCATAATTCGATAAACTGGATTAGCACCAATAAAAATAATTACTATTTGAAAGGCTGTTGCGGAAAGCAAAAATAATATTGCTCCCATACTACCCATAGTCACTGTTTTATTTTCTGCCTTAAAATCAGCATATATTGATCCAAATGCAAGGGCAATCCCAGCTACAGCCCATGTAATAAATAGATTAGTTATAACTGAAATCCACCACATAGGGCCTTCAATATGCAAGATTTTATTGCTCATAATAATAAGGATTAATGATAAACCAGTAAATGGAATCACGTAAAATAGATATTTATACAATAGAAAACGTTTTATAGATAATGGGGAAGATTTAATATGATAAAAGGCTCCGCCTTCCGATCCTATAGATGGAAAGATGAATCTTGCAGATAATGATGTTATAATGAAACCAGCTAATCCAATATTAAGAAAAGATATTAAGTTAGTAATGAATTCTTTAGAAAAGGCAGCCCGCTCAATAGGTAATAATTTAAAATTATATAAATATATAACTATAAGCGCTATAACCATGAATAGTTGAGACCACTCTGACGAATCTCGAACAAATGATTTAGTCTCTTTATTAAATATCCATCTTAATAAATAAGGTTTATACTTTTTATTATCGCCAAATTTTTGATAACCGCCAAAAGCTTCCTGAGATTTTGAGTACCCAATAAAGAACCATTGCTTCATAGCAAATTCACCTAAAAAGTATATAGCAAAAGGTGTGATTAATAATAAACTAAACAATAGCCAATCTATTTCTATATCTAGCAAATATATGGACAATAAATTAGAAGCCCAACTTGCTGGTAGATATAATGCAGCTGGTTTTGATATATTAGAAAGATATTGAATCATATCACCATAGCTCTCAGGATTAATCATATTTTCTGGTTGTAATAAACGTATCAAAAATATAATTAGTACTCCAAAGCATAGTGATAAATACATGATAATATCTTTAGTATGACGCGCAGGAAATACTCTTATGAGTATTGTTGTAACTAATAATCCAATAGCTGTGCTACTGCAAGCAATTGATAGAATGCAGATCATCATTAATATCCAATAAATAAATGGTGTATGAAAAGCAATACCAAAGGGTGCAAAGATCGGTATTGAAAAAATAATTATCATCCATGATGTATATATAGTGCTCGATATATAACGCATAAAGAATAATTGGTGAGGAGATATAGGAGATGAAAATATGATCTCGTTATCCTTAGATAAATAAATAGAAGACACAGCGGAAACCATACATGAAAAAATCAACATAGCAAAAATTAATATCCAAGCCATTTGAAATATTTTAAGACTTAAAATAATTCCTAGTTCATCTTGCGAATGCAAATAATTAACTAGAGAAGAGCTTCCTTTAAAAATAAGTGCACATAATAGAAAACAAAACATAATCAATCCAAATGTCCTATAGGGGAAAAGTCCAGATGGGAAAAAAAGATTTTTTGCTGATAATAGCATCGGCAATAATAAAGTTTTTCGTAAACTATAATCGTAAGTATACATGCTATTAAGTCTTATTTTTTAATACTTGAATAACATCTTTAAGATCTTCGGATGCTGTTAATTCTAGAAAAACTTCTTCCAAATCGCTACTTTGGAGATGTGCTTCTTTCCGTAAATCATCCATATTGCCTATAGTTCTAATTTTTCCATTAAGTATGATTGCAATTTCATCGCAAAGTTCTTCCGCAATCTCTAATGAATGAGTGGAGAGAAAAATAGATCCTCCATTAGAAGCATGTTTTTTAAATAATTCTTTCACAATCTTAGCGCTTTTCGGATCAAGGCCAACCATAGGCTCATCCACAATAATTGTAGGTGTTTCAAGCATAAATACAGAAGTCATAATCAATTTTTGCCGCATACCATGAGAATAGCTCTCTATCAAATGATCCTTCCATTCTAAAAGATCAAATAGGCTTAATAAATAGTCTACATTTTTATTAAATATTTTTGCAGATATATTATATAAACTTGCAATAAACCTAAGAAATTCATTTCCAGTAAGTTTCTCATAAATAAATGGTCTATCGGGGATATGGCCTGTGGTAAGCTTACATTTCATAGGATCTTTTTCTATATCATGGCCATTAATAATAATTTCACCCTGATCTGGTTTTAATAATCCTGCAAGGATTTTTATGGTAGTAGTTTTTCCTGCTCCATTCGGCCCCAAAAAGCCAAAGATCTCTCCATGATTTACTTTAATACTAATATCATCTACGGCTATATATTCACCATATTTCTTTGTCAAATTTTTGATTACAATACCAGTGTTTTGCGTGTTTAGTTTCAAATATTCTCTCCTAAAATCTCAATTTTTAAGTTTCCGATTAAAGAACCAATTTTCATTTGTTCATTAATCCCCCCTTGAACAAATTTTATATGAGTCACATCAGCGGGAAATTGATTCTTTGTTGTATCAAGACTGGTCCATCTTCCGTTAAGGCACACTTCATTCCAAGCATGATAATAAAACATCCCTTTATGAAATGTAACTCCTGCAACAATCCGAGTAGGAATAGATAAACTTCTTGATAAGGCTGCAAAGAGAGCAGCGTGTTCATTACAGTCACCCGTTTTTGAAAATAAGGTAGATACTGCATCAGGAATACCTAAAACAGGTTTCTTATCTAAATTTTTATATACCCAACTAATTAATGCTCTTATTCTTTCAAAATTATTATCAATATTTTTAACAATTTTGTTGGCTTGATAAATAATATGGGCATTATCTGACTGTACATATAATGTAGAAGATAATTCATCATCAATGCCTGAACAAATTTCTATATTTTCATGATCAATCTTCTCTTTATGTATGACTAAAATATTTTCATTATATACTTGACGGTCTTGGTTAATAACAAATCCTGTTTCTTCAGGAACCGTTAATCGATATCGAATACTTGATAATGCAAATAGAGAGTCAATTGTTCCTATTGCAGGAACAGAAATAGTGCTTAACAGTTCTTTTCCCTTATTTATAATATTTTTTGCGCGAAACTCAGGTTCAGATATAAATACAAAACCAGTTGGAGACACTTCTTTAACCACTTTTCCCTTCTCATCAAGAAAAAAACTAAAATTCATTCCAGAAATATTTTCCACAAAATGATGAAGCATATAGATACGACCCTTTTGATAAAATAATTCTTTTTTGAATCCCTTATATTCAATAATTGATTCTTTACCAGACATAGTTATAGGATCAAAATAAGGTATTTTGAATTTCTTCCCTTCTTCCATATTGTTTTTTAATAGATACCCCCGCATTTGTGTTGGAATAAATGGAGCTTCGCTAAGTTGGATAATATTCGATACTTCATCTTTTCCTGTATTCATCTTATAGTGTATTGTTTTTCCAATCACCTTACCTTTCGAATCCAAATGATATAATGGTGAAGATATTCTAAGATGAAAGTTTTTTAGAAGAGATCCATGACTAAGTTCAGCATTAAGATTTATCCTAACAGGATAAATATTGTCCAGAATATTTAAATTTATTACAGCTTCCTGAATCATTTCTATTCCAACTGTATCTTTTACAGTAATGTGGTTTTTCAAATAGCCAATACGTTCATTTTGAAAATAAATACCCATATATGATTCTTCACGATTTTGTTGAATAGCATTCGATTCATGTATTTCAAACTTATCAATAAAATAATCTCTATTAAGTAAACGGCCAAAAAGGATGACCCATACCATTAGAATGATTAATCTGAATAATTTTCCTATATCTATTTTCATTTCACATTATTTAATAAATAAAATTGTTCTTAGATAAATATTTTAAAGATGAATATCAAATTTTTCCAAGACTGTTATGGTAATAAAATAGCTAACTACCATAGCAAGAAGTGCTGCTGATAGAGCAGTATAAAAAGAAAATTGTAATCGAATGAAAAAAGGGAAAGTAATGAATAGAACCAATGATGGAATTACAAGCCAAAAAATGCCTTTTGATAATTGAACAACTTGCGCAGAGTCATTTGTATCAATGTATAACCAAATCATCGCCATAACAGATACTAGTGGAATAGAGGCAAGTACTGCCCCAAAAAATGTACTACGTTTTGAGATCTCAGAAATCAAGGCAATCAGGATGGCAGATATAAGTATTTTTATAATATTATAAGTCATTATTATGGCAAATCCTGCATTGCTGATTGTATTGCGTTCACTAGAGAAGAATGATCATATCCACCAACTGAGTACACTACTTCCATTTCATGATTAATCACCAAGTTATGCGGTATATAGTAATCATCTGTGATCATTGGGAAAATATTATAATAGGAATCATCTAATACAGGAAAAGATAGATTAAAAGTTTCTCCCCAAGAGGCACAATCCATTGAACCCCAGTCTAGGCCAAAAGTAAATACACGTAATCCATCATCGTAATACTCGCTATATAATGATTGAATTTGCGGAGCCTCCGCTTGACAAAGTCCTCAGTAGCTAGCAAACCATGTTAACAGAATCACATGGAAATCTCCGCCATTATATGAACCATTATAATCTGATAATTTCAAGGTATTATTACCATTATGACAATATAATTGCTGTGGAATCCAAAGTGTGTCCCCTCGAAATATTATTGCAGAAGAATCCCCCTGAACTAAAGGATTGTCTTGATTCTTATTTTCATTTTTATCATCGCCACATGAATAAGTAAATAGAAATAATACGAAAATGATATACCAATATTTATATATATTTTTAATAATGATCATGTTATCCATTCGTAAGAGTGATTATCAATAAACCGAATATTTTTTTCAGTCCGAAGCCTATTCCTATAGGGCTGAAAGTTGGAAGTTTTTCCCCATTCCATTTTATTAATTAATTCTCTTTTGGTTACTAGTTTTTTTGTACGGATAAAGTTTCTCATTTTCTGATAAGCAGGATTTACTTTTTTTAAAGGTTTCAGATCATCAACTGTGTCAGATATAATGTGATTCAATAAATCAAGTGTTTTTCTTTTTTTCCAATTGAAATCAACCGTACTTAACGATTTAACATATTTTTGTAAAAGTTTTTTATCATTCATTGCTATTATTGATGAAAATAATTCAATCGCTATATTGTTCTTTTCAACAAAAAAACCATGGTTATTTTTATTACGAAAGATTGATGGAATAGAAAGATGCCCATCCCACTTTTTTATTATTTCCCAATATTGTTTGCTACATAAACTAATATATCTCGGATCCATATCTGTATTTTTCTTAAAATGATCTATATGCTTATGCATAATAGCGGGATGAAAAGATAAGACTAGATCAACATCCCAATCTCTCCAAAACAATCGCGGTTTATCATCATTTGCCTGTACTGATCGAAAATTTGCAGGATTATATGTTGCTGCCCATCTTTCAGACATAAAGAAAGACTCACGTATATTTTCCATCAAATTCATAACACGTTTATCTTTATGTGATAATCCAGATTGGTTATTCTTTTGTAGTGTATCAAGCTTATCATATATGTATTTATTTATATATGGCATTGAGGAAATTTCTTTGCCAGGTTCTTCAAATCTATTTTCAATATCCTGCACATATTCAACGTTTTTAAATTGGTCTAACCGCCGAGTAAAGTGAGATTTTTTGGGGACAAGAATGGTAAAAAAAAGATCATTCCTTTTTTTATTCATAGCAGTCAGAAACCCATTAAGTTCTTTGCTATTGTCTTCCATGAAGACCCAGTCTATAAATACGCTATACAAAGCTATTTAAATTCTATAGTAATATCTTTCATTAATCTTACACTGTATGATTACAAATTGCAATTTCCCAATTTCATTTATTGCCATTTGTCCAGATAGTTAAATTTTTCAAATTATTCTTTGAATCTGAAAATAATACTGCAGCAACAAATATACCTGCAAACATAACTATTTGTCCTAAAATACCAGTATAGTATAAATCAAATGGCGCTTGAAGCCAATCTGGAAGAGAACTGTATTTAGCTAGCACTGTCCATAAGGAGAATGTCATTGTTAAAGCTATGCCAAACCATACAGATTTTTCATTACCACGTTTAGTACAAAAACCTAATAAATATATGCCAAGAACACCTCCCATTACTACAGAACCTATTGTATTATACGTATCCTGTAATGTATTCATTTTCGAAAATGCTAATATGCAAGAACCAATAATCATAATGATTGTTGCAAATGCTGCTATATACCAAGCAATATGTAAATAATGTATGTCATCTTTGTTTGGCGCTAAATGACGACGATAAATATCATGAACACTCACTGTAGAAATAGAATTAATACTAGAATCTAATGAAGACATTGCAGCAGCAATAGCAGCTGCAATAATTAAACCAGATATACCTGATGGTAAATAATATATAATAAAATAAGGCAAGATATCTTCTGCATTACGTGTTCCAATAAGCATTTCAGAAGCAGCTTCTGATGGGTAAACTTGGAAATATGCGTATAACGCTGTTCCCAAAAACATAAAAAAAGCCCATATAGGAATGTTTATAGAAGATATAAACATAGCTTTACGCGCTTCAGATTCATTTTTTGCCGCTGCATATCTCTGGATAATATTTTGATTTGCAATATATTCTTGAAAGAACCATGAGAATCCTAAAATAATCATCATAATTCCCGTTTTATTCGATAATGATACACCCCATGATACGGGATGCAATACACCATCCTTTAATTCGGAAAAACTTAATTTATTATTCAATAATGCGATATCAATAATTTGATTTAAACCCTCAGGTAACTGATAAATGATAACTCCAATACATATCAGGCCACCACATACTAAAGTGATTGTCTGTATTACATCCGTCCAAATTACTGCTTCAATCCCTCCGAGAATTGTATAAAGACCTACAGTTATTCCAGATAACAAAATACTCTGTAATATAGTTAAGCTGGTTACTTCATGAACCATCAATGATAGTAGATACAATATGAGGCTTATTCGAACTAGTTGTCCTATCAAAAATGTGATTGCACCGTAAATTCGGACAGATGGACCAAATCTTTCCTCAAGATATTCGTATGCAGATATAATATTATTTCGTTTAAAAAAAGGAAGAAATAAATATGCGGAAGTAATGATAACAATAGGGAGTACAATATTCGGTAAGAATCGTAACCAAGAAGTTTTAAAGCTATCTGCAGGATAGGCAAGAAATGTTATTGAGCTTATAGAAGTCCCAATCATACTCAATCCAATCACCCATCCTGAATACGATCTATTTCCAACAAAATAACCCTCAGTTGTTGTGTTTTTTCGTGAGAAATATATTCCTACAGAAATAATTATTAATAAATATGAAATGAGGGTGAAAACATCAAGCCAATGTAATTTCATAAATAGGCTAGTAGGCTAAAATAATTAGTATTGGAATACTATATACCCGAATTAAGAATATCATGGATATGTATTACGCCTCTTAATTCATCTGGATTATTATGATTATGAACAAAAAGAGATGTAATACTATGCTCTTCCATAATCTCTAATGCTTTTATCGCTAATGTGTTTGTTGGAATACTCCTAGGCGTATTTGTCATAATAGATTCTACATTTAGATTAAATAAATCATTATGACCTTTTTCAAGCCCTCTACGAATATCCCCATCTGTAATAATTCCAATTAGAACACCCTTATCATTCACCACTCCTGTAAACCCAAGCCCTTTTTCAGAAATTATTAATAAGGCTTCTTGTATTTTATTATTTTTATTTATTAAAGGTATTGCATCGCCTTCATGCAATATTTGATCCACAGTAAGTAATAGTTTTTTACCTAAAATACCGCCAGGATGTCGGTCTGCAAAATCTTTCTCTTTAAAACCTCGGGTTTCCATTACAGCAATTGCCAATGCATCTCCTAAAACAAGAGTTGCAGTAGAACTAGAAGTTGGTGCTAGACCTAAAGGATCAGCTTCGGCACGAACACCAATATCAAGATGTAAATCAGTCCGTTTTGCTAAAGTAGATTCAGGTTGTCCGGTAATTGAAATTGTCTTGGAAGCAATACGTTTAATTGGCTTTAATATTTCTACTAATTCTGTGCTATTACCACTATATGAAACTAGGATACAAACATCTTCATTCCCGATCATTCCTAAATCTCCATGTACTGCATCTCCTGCGTGTAAAAAGAATGCTGGGGTACCTAAGCTAGCAAATG
>LWDU01033433.1_pt1 | contig 28804 bp, 23 predicted proteins | sample 727161 | NCBI WGS metagenome assembly LWDU01 (sample SAMN04566230, study PRJNA314399) | hydrothermal vent metagenome | isolation source: deep sea hydrothermal plume seawater | place: Mexico: Gulf of California, Guaymas Basin | collected 2004-07-11
AACACGATAAAATGGACGGTGGGTGCGACCCAATCGTTTCAGACGAATACGAACTGCCACGATCTCTCCTTTAAATATCTTCTCCAAAATGTGCTGTCTTCATTAACGAACAGCACTTGTAATCTACCAATATGCGGTTAGAAACGCGAATGGGCAACCGACAAAAACGAATTTTCTTGATCTCGGACCCAGTTTTATAGCTCAACGTCGTCGCCGGCGCGATTGTCGCAGCATTTTTTCTCGATCTTTACGTTTTTTCTTCTTATCAGACGATCTTAAACGAGTACCCGTGGACTTCTTTTGTCGAGTTCCACCGCCCATTCCGCCGCCCATCGCTCCATCCTGTAGTTCTTTTACCGCCTTAAGCCGTTCCTTCATTCCTTTTCCGGCCATTCCCTCCATCATCGGCTTCATTTGCTCATATTGCTTGATCAATTGAGTCACTTCGCCACCTTGGACACCTGCTCCCTGTGCAATTCGGTTTCGCCGCGGTGATGAAATAACACTTGGGTCGCGACGCTCTAGCATAGTCATCGAGTTAATGATGCCAACAGTTCGTCGCATACCACCTTCAGTCTCATCGTCTTCCAGCATCGTATTGAGCTGAGCCATCGGGCCACCGAGCATTCCAAGCATTTTTTTCACGAGCCCGGGTTGGGCCATGCTTTCAATTTGACCCTTGAAATCATCAAGCGTAAAAGTACCTTCTTGTAGCTTCCGTTCGAGCTCTTCTTGTTGTTTTTCATCGACGACTTGCCGCGCGACATCAACTAGCCCGAGGATATCACCAAGACCTAGGATACGCCCTGCCATACCCTCCGGGCGAAACGGTTCGAGGTCATCTAGATGTTCACCGGTACCAATGAACTTTATCGGAACCCCAGTCACTTCCTTGACTGACAACAACGCTCCACCTCGAGCATCACCGTCAAGCTTCGTCATGATCACGCCATCAAGTTCCAAGGCTTCATTAAACGCCTTCGCGCTGTTAACGGCATCTTGGCCCGTCATGCCGTCGACAACCAAGTAAACCTGATGCGGTTGCACGCGGCGATCAATATTCACCAACTGCGCCATCAACTCTTCATCAATTGCCAATCGGCCTGCCGTATCTAAAATCACCACGGTCGCATCATGTTCTTTAGCCTGCTTGATACCGTTTTGGCAGACCTTAACAGGGTCGGTAGAGCCTTCTTCGCTATAGACGGGAATATCCAATTGTTTTCCAAGCGTTTGCAGTTGCTCGATCGCCGCTGCACGTTGCAAGTCGGCAGCCACGAGCACTGGTTTATGCCCCTCGTCACGCAACAACCGAGCCAACTTTCCCGTCGTCGTAGTTTTTCCTGAACCCTGTAAACCACAGAGCATTACAATGTTGACCGGTTGATCCAAAACAGGTTCGGACTCTTCACCACCAAGAATCTGAATCAACTCATCGCGAACAATACCAATCACTTGTTGACTCGGATCAAGCGACAACAACACTTTTTCACCGAGCGCTTGCTCAGTCACATTGCCCATAAATCGCTGCACGACATCATAGCTAACGTCCGCTTCAATCAACGATTGCTCAACGGATTGCAAACCTTCGCGCATGTTCGCTTCAGTCAATCGGCCTTTGCCACTGAGTGACTTTATAGCGCCTTGCAGGCCTTCACTTAGACTATCAAACATGCAGTATTCACCTAAAGATAAGTTTGCAAATCAAACCACAACATGGGCTGATTTGAGATTCGAATGAATCAAGTATTCTACAATCGACATTGAAACCTTGCAAACGAGGCGCGCGGTTTAAAAGGCTGCCGGCGAGTGTGTCAGCGACACGGGCTTAGCAGTACCAGAATCGGAAATAACCAGTGGGATTTCAAAAACGACGGATGCGACTTTACACAAGCCGTTTTCATTATCTTGGCAATAGTAATAGTCCATCGAGACTGTCAGCACATCTTCACCAGTGCCACTGACTGGGACTTCGACAATAAACTCGTTCGTTGGATTATCAAGGTGTACTTTACCGTTAGCTACAATCTTCAGTGGTCCACCGTCACTCGTGTCCTGCACATAATAAACCTGCGGTGCTTGCGGATTCATCTTCCAACCAATCGGTAATTTGAGCGATACGGCCAATTTAATCTTGCCATCAACAGCCTGCACATCGGCACTACGCACCGCAATTCGAGCGGCTTCCGTAAACTCTGGTACGACTTCTACTGTCTTTGGTGGCTCTAATCCAGGAAAATCTAGCGTAGCAACTTTGAACGTCCCTAATTCAATCGTCCGGATTTTATGATTATTGGTATCGGCGACAAATAATGTATTGCCAGCGATTGTAATACCGGAAGGTTCGTCAAACTCACCCTTAACATTTCCGGCAATCGTTTTAGTAGCCCCTGTCGCTGCGTCGACGACTTTAACCTTATCGTTGTATGTGTCTGTAATATAAATATTCCCTTCGTGAAATTGCACGCCCAACACATGTTGCAGCTTCACTTTTTCCTTGGGTCCATCTTGGTCGCCAAAATAAAACAGTCGCCCGCGCGGTAATTCACTGGTTCCTACTACCGTCATCACCGACTTCTTGCGATCGAAAGGTACGCCTCGAATCGAACTACCTTCGCTGTCGGCGATATATAGATACTCGCCGTCAGACGTCAGGCCGGAAGGTTGTGCAAAAGAGCTTGATCCCAAACCATAGGGAAGATTAGGCAACAGCGGCCCATCGACAATATCCTCGCGACCATTACCCGCATAGGGTCCAATGATCGATTCATCGAGCGGCATCCGCCAAATTTGATGAGGCCCAGCCATCGCAATAAACAAATCCGTATTGTGTACCCACAATGCCCACGGACTATTGAGACCGGTAAATTTAGGCTTACCGAACCACGGGCGAGATTGTTTTGACGGAGTCGACCCAGGGAACGCATTCTGACCTTGTTTTCCAATTCCCGCGATAGTCGTCACTTGTTTTGATTCAAGGTTAATCTTGCGAATCATATGATTCTCAACATCGGCCACGTACAACGTATTTTCATGCAACGCAAGGCCCTGCGGATGATCAAACGTCGCGACATCGTAACCACCGTTCTGCCGCCCGACGGAGCCGCTACCAATGATATCTTGAACGTTACCTTCGAGATCAGCAATGACTATCCGGTTGTGGCTACTATCTGTAACAAACAATCGCTGAGAGGACTCATCCGCTAGCACTTTCCCCGGATACTTCAACGGCGTCGACTCAACTTTGAAATCTTCCAATTCAAAACGCACTGGTGTTTTGTCAATCAACTTATTGTTGACGTAATAGGGCATGTTCTTTTTGAAGAACGCATCGAGTGCCTCAAAAGTAATTTCACCTCCATTTTTTGCAACAAAATATCCTTCCGGATCAATCACAATCAACGTCGGCCAACTTTGCACACCAAACAGATTCCACAACTTGTGATCCGCATCATTAATAACTGGATGCCGAATGTCATGACGAATAATCGCATCACGAATATTTTGCGTATCTTTTTCTTCATCAAACTTCGCAGAATGAACGCCGATCACGACAATTTCATCAGGATACGCTTCTTCCAGCTTTCGCAAATTAGGAAGAATGTGATGGCAATTGATGCAACAATACGTCCAGAAATCCAAGACTACGAATTTGCCCCGCAAGTCACGTTTATTTAATGGCCCTGTATTGAGCCACTGCATGTCCTTCGGAAACATCATCGTATCCGGAATTGGTATCCGCTGAGTAAATGGATTCCGCGCTTGATAAACGACTGTTTGTAGCGGTACAGTGAGCCCTAGTTCCTTTGTCAATTCCGTTGGATTCGACTTCTCACAACCACTCAGCAGCACGACGAGCAAGCATGTCGCCAAAACAATACGCGGCAAACGACCTATCAGTAACATCTGCATAATCCCCATCCTCTTTTCATCTTCTAATTTACTGTTACTTATATTATATAACATTTATATGTAGTTTTCTTGAACAGCAATTCAATTTCCACTTGATTATAGGCAAATCTAAATTGGTGGTCCCATTGGTAACCCCTCAATTGCAATTGAAAAATGCGTTTTCTGTTATAATCCCAAACACAACACCCACTAACAATTTAGCCGAATAATTAACCATCGTGCATTCACTTCAAAAATACAATCGCATCCGACATCATTGCACACTGGTGATTCTAACCGCTTGCCTCAGCCTGGCAACACTTTCAGCACAGGGCCAAGATTGGGCCAAAAAAATGTTCGCGACACTCGAGCACGATTTTGGTACGGTTGCCCGCAACTCCAATCAACAATTTCGCTTTGAGATAACCAATCTTTACAAAGAAGACGTGCACATTGCGAGTGTACGAGCTAGTTGTGGGTGTACTATTCCCAAAATAGAAACGGCAACACTTAAAAGCTTTGAAAAAGGTTCCATCCTGACGACCTACAACACCAAGAGTTTCATCGGGCAACGCGGTGCAACGGTTACGGTTACCATCGACAAACCGTTTTTTGCGGAAATTCAGCTTCAAGTCGCAGGCTTCATACGCAGTGACATAGTGTTTACACCTAACAGCCTGGAATTTGGCGAGTTTCAACTCAGCAGCAAACCCAAGAAGGAATTTAACGTCCAATACGCGGGCCGCACGGACTGGAACATTACAGACGTCCGCAGTAAGCAAGCGTATTACAACGTGGAAATACTCGAGAGGACCGTGCTTGCTGGTGGAGTCGAATATCGCATGGCCGTTGAACTCAAAGAAAACGTCCCAGTAGGATATCTAAAAGATTATTTGATCATCGTCACCAACGATCCTTTGAATCGCGAAATCCAATTACCGCTCTCAGGAAAAGCATCCGCTCCCGTCACACTGAGTCCCGCAGCACTGCTGCTGGGAATAGTGTCGCCAGACGATTCCATTAAAAAACGTCTCATCCTTCGTGGTACGGAATCCTTTAGTATCACGTCAATCAGATGCAATCATGATGGCGTTTCTTTTGAAAGTAGCCCAAAACCAGTAGCGAATTCAAATGCACCCAAAAAACTACACATCATTCCCGTAGCCTTTCAAGCCGGGTCCGCAATGGAAAAAGTTCAGGCAACCATTACGGTCGAAGTCGAAATGGAAAGCGGCCAGACTATTGTTCTGACCTGCCCTCTTTCTGCGACCGTGGAATAGCTGCTTCGAGTTCCCGCATGACGGCCAAAACCAGATGCTCTTGCCAAGGCAACGCTGCTACTTGGACACCCACCGGCAAACCCACACTTCCTGTTTCCGTCGCAATTGCCTTACGAACTACGCTATCGCGTACTCGCTCTCTATCTGACTCTTCCCCTTCCCCTATAAGGGACCACGGCACCATACCGGCCGGACCGCCAACAAGATTATGCAAGAAGCTATAACTGGCAGCGGGAATCAAATCGACACCGTCATCGTGCAACATCGCTGGCAAAGCGAAACAAGGACTCAACAACACATCAATATTCTGTTTTTGCATAGCTCGCGTGAACTGCCGCCGATACCGATTCATGGCATCGATCAACAACCAATACCATTTCGCAGACAGACTCCCAGTTGAGGACACCAACCGTGCTTGGTACTGCTCGCCAAACATCCTCAAAATAGCGGCAATACAGGGCCGCAGAATCCGCGGAATACCCGTCGCTTTCGCCAACCGCGCAAACGGTTTATGTACCCGCCCCCCCTTAAGCACATGGCGAATTTGGAAACCACCATCGGCAGTCATCGCGCCCATGTACAACTTGACCATTAATTCAGGATCAGGTACCTCAAACGGAACGACTTCCACGCCCAGTTTTTCCAATACAGCACCCGCTTCTTGGACACTGCGACGGATCGCTGGTGAAGCGGCAAAGAAACCATCATCTTGAATAATCCCAATTTTAATATTGGCATCAGCGCAACCTAAATTGGCTGGCAAGTCACGTCGTCCCACCGGTGACTGGCCCAAATCATTGACAGTGTGCACATCGCCGATGAGTACATCAAACATCCGGATTAGATCATCAACACAATGCCCCATGGGACCTGGTTGAGCGAGCATTGCTTCCATACCTCGCATATTACCTCGGCTGCTGTTACGTGGTAAAAGACCATTGGTTGGCTTCAAGGAAAAAATGCCGCAAAAATGAGCGGGCACTCGCAAACTACCGCCGAGGTCATTACCCAATCCTAATACACTTCCGCCGGCAGCGAGCAACGCGGCCTCACCTCCGGAACTGCCGCCTGGAGTCCGTGTCGTGTCCCACGGATTGTTAGTCCTGCCATACACCGGATTGACACTTTCATGCCACAACATCGCCTGTGGGATATTGGTCTTGCACATCACGATGGCTCCGGCTTCCCGCAAGCGGCGCACTAACGAACCATCTTCCGTGGACGGTTTTCCCACAAATAGATCCAACCCAATCGTGCAATCAGTACCGGTCACAAAGAAACATTCCTTAATGGAAATCGGTACGCCGTGTAGTGGTCCAGCTGTTTTTCCTTCAGCTTGTAATGCATCTAACCGCTTAGCATCCAGCCGCGCCTGATCAAAACAATCAATAACCATCGCATTCAAGTCGCCATTGAATTGTTCAATTCGAGAAATCGTCTGCTCGACACAACTTGCAGCACTATATTCACCACGCTGGACTTGAGCAGCAATTTCATGCGCCAGCAAAGCAGGGCGTTCAACCCATTGTCGTGATTTGTTCATGTGGACTTAGCCTTTTACCAGCGTGTGTCGAATTCCCCGGTAATCTAACAACACTTCATCGCTGAACATGCGGCCTTATATTATTGACCTGCATCTGCGACGTTCACTGACAACGGCAGATAAGTACCAAGCACAACTACACTATCGCTTACGCCTAGATAATTCTGCAATACACGGCGAGGTTGGGTTATAAGACTGCCAACAATCAAATAAGTTTGATCCGGCTCAAAATCGGGTGCCAGTTGCGGTGAAAAAACCAACGGCATTTTTGTATTCGATTCGCTGAGTGTCATCTCGGCTTGCCGATAGCCGTTGACATTTGTTGCAGCGGCAACAGTCGCGGTAAGAACTGCACCTTGAATTGATTCCGCGGAATTTTTTGTCGTCTTACCAAACTCGACATCAATAACATCGAGCAGCGTTTGATTGGTTGCCGACTCCTGAAAAAAATCAAATATCTGACCCATGACAGCGGTCGTTGTTTCATCACGTGAATCATAAAAAGTAAAACTTGTCGCCAGTTGCCCTAGAGACCAGACCATGTTTCCATTTTCGATTTGCCGTTGTTTGTCACCTAACTCCGTTGCCAGTCCGTTCCATTTCTCAGATTGCTGCTGAGCCCGCTGTAACATCACTTTCAAAACCACTGTGCGATTGATCGTTGCCCCACCCACATAATCAGTTGGTGCTAGCGGTACCGGTTCATTAACGACCTCATCCGGCTTCCCATTACTAAGCTCATCTAACGTCGGGTTCGTAGGTTTCAAATTGGGGCGAACGTTTTGTCCATTGAGAACTCGGGGTGCACCAAATCCATCTGCCGTCTCGTTGCCCAGCGTTTGATTATTACGGGTATTCGAATCAAATCCATTGAACTTTCCATCAGGATCAAATCCGCGGTTATTTTCAGGCTGGAGATCCAATTCGTTCGCAGAATTATCAACGGGTACCTCGTTTGCGGAATCATGCTTCCCTGCGGGTAACACCCATCTGACCAGCGGATAAGGGGATAACTTTGGGATCAATTTCAGCGGATCTTTCGATTCCCAAGGTCCATACCACAAGGCAAGTTGTGCTAACGGTAGAGCTAACAGTCCCCCAAAGATAACTTGTATTACACTACGTAAACCACCACCTTTAGATGCGCGGCGACCTGAACTGCGAACAGTGGGGGCGTGTAGTGTTGCCTCTTGGTGATCAACCGAAAAAGCTTCAGGTTGATCACTTAAGGCCTCAAGCGAGAATCCAACGTCTGCTGACTCTGTGGATTCCTCAACGCTCGCAACATCCTCAGTGCTTTCAGTTGCAGGATCGTCCACCACCAACAAAGTGGGAGGAACCAATTCGAGCAACGCAGCCAACCCAAATTCAGCGTCACACAAAGGACACTGGACAATCGCCGCCCCACTCGCGCTGGGCAAGGTTACCTTTTCTTCACATTCCGGACAAAATGCCGTCGCCATATACTATATCCCTTATTCCCAATTACGTTATCTTGCTTATCAAAGTTGTTAGTCATTGTTACCGATTAAAGCTGAGGGATTCAACCCAGCACAAATACTCTGTTGATCCAACAACAAGTTAAATAATAGTCTGATAGCCTATTTAATTGCGACTCTAAAACTAAACACATACAAGGTATCAACCATTATATCTTATAAAGTGGCCCCAGCTTCGCCCTAAGTTGATCCACTAGATATTGATGATTGAGCGGCTCACCGGTAACTTTTTGGACCAATTCTGCCGCTGAGCAACTGCGACCTACGCGATGTATTTTTTCGCCGACCCATTCCTTCAGCGGCAAGTATTCACCGCGGCGGAACATTTCAGCGAGACCACCTAATTCGTCATCCGCCTTGGCAAAGAATTGCGCTGCATAAAGATTACCCAATGAATACGTTGGGAAATACCCAATAAGCCCCGCGCTCCAGTGAACATCCTGCATGACTCCGTCCGCATTATTGGGAGGCGTAATCCCCAAATATTGTTGGTATTTTGCATTCCAAGCGTCGGGTAGATCAGCGGCATTTATTTCGCCGTCAAGCATCTCTTGTTCTAATTCAAAGCGAATAATGATATGCAAATTATACGTCAGCTCATCCGCCTCAACACGAATCAACGATGGTTCGACGCGGTTAATGGCGAAATAGAAATCGTCTAGAGCGACTTCTCCCAGAGCTTCATTAAAAGTTTGCTGGGCATCCCCATACCAATGTTCCCAAAATGGTCGTCCCCGCCCAACTTGGTTCTCCCACATACGCGACTGCGATTCATGAATCCCTAGCGATAAATAAGTACCTGGTCCCAATCCGTAAAAGTCCTTACGTAATCCTTGGTCATAAATTCCATGTCCCGCTTCGTGCAGAATTCCAAAAAATGCCATGTTGAAAAATTTCTCATCGTACCGCGTCGTGATACGGCAATCATCCGGCCCAGCTTCCGTACAAAAGGGATGATGCGTTACATCAAGACGCCCTCGGTCAAACTCAAACCCAATCGCTGTGGCGGCGCGCGTACCGAACTGCGTTTGACAATCCACCGGGTATTTCCTCGTCAACAACGACGCATCTGGAACCTCAGCGCTTCCTTGAATCGCGTCGAGCAAGGGTACCAGATCTTCCCGTAGTGCCTCCAAAGTCTCCCGCACGCGATTCGTTTTTTCATCCGGCTCAAAGTCATCTAACAGCGCGTCATAGCGGCAATCGTCAAATCCGATTGCGTCCGCTTGCTCGCGCTTAAGTTTAAAAGTCGTTTCCAAAAACGGCAAAAATGTTGCGAAATCATCATTCTTCCGCGCCTCAACCCAAGCGTGCTGGCCATCATTTCCAGCGCGTGTTAACGCTTCTACCAAATCCGCTGGCAATTTAACTTGTTTGTCATAAATGCGTTTCGCTTCACGAATAACTGTTGCCGAGTCACTGTAAGGGTCGGCGGTCAAATCTGAGTCGACGACATCGTCAAGCCAATCTCCAATCCTCGGGTCCGTTTGCTTTTGGTGCAATAAATTGGACAGGTAGGCTTGCTGATCCGAACGATACTCCTCGCCACCGCTGGGTAACATGCAGCGCGCATCCCAATCTAACAATGCACCGATCGAACCAAGCACCGCGATCTCGCGAAAATGCTCGCATAGTTCGTCATAATTTCCGCTCAAGACAAATCCCCTTTTTTAAGGCACCCGTGGTCTAACTATTAGTTAAATATCAAGTCATACCCGATTATAAAAATCGCCGCGTCTACTAAAGCATGACTGGCCCAAATTGCATAGAAATTATCGCTGCGATTATATAACCAAGCCCAAACACCACCCCCTACCGCAACGCATAACGAAAAACCCAAAGCCAGTGGTGAAGTGAGGCCAAAAAACACGACCATCAAGATAACATGATGCGACATGAAGGCAATGCTCGACAAAATTAAAGCTGGGCATTTTCCAATTTGAGTTCGCAATCGCTTAAAGACAAACCACCGCCAATAATACTCTTCCATGCCTGAATGAATTAAACAGTAAAACATAGAGAACACACCGTAAGCCCAAACACTCGTTAATCCAAATCCGTGCACTTTGGCTTGGACTTTGCCACGCAATAAGTAGTAAGGAAGCGTATCTTTGAGCAAGCCAAAATAGACTCCCATTGCTACGCCGATTATGAGCACACCGAAACCTACGCCAAACCCAAAAGCTGGTTTTTTCCACTGAGGTAATGACAGCGATTCACGACACACTAAGAACACAAACACTGCTGGAAACGCAAACTGAATCAACTTCAGATTACTAAACACCCAATTCTGCAAACCCGTTTCCTGACCATTAAGTAGCACAAAATAAATCACTGTGAGTACGAACGGATACGTCATCGCAAACCACAACACTGGCGAAATAGAATTGCCACCGGACGATCCACAATTGATATTCAATGATTTCTTTATTTTTGCTGCGCTCACTTGATGCTCCACGTAGCTTGCCGCAAGACCGCCTTCGTACTGCCTGCCATCTTCTCGTACCATACCGACAGTAACTTACCATCGCTGAGTTCAACAGTCGAAGTGTAACCTAGATCATGCCCTGGCCCATCGTCAGAAATGGTCATCGGTGGCGACCATGTACGACCTTCGTCCGCACTGACACGAGCTTGATTCCCGTAAGGTTTGCGTCGGTAACCATAACTCATCAGCAAGCGACCATCTCGAAGTCGCAGTAGATGAGATGGTAACCCCCACACGCCAATACTATGGAGCATCGTCCAAGTCTTACCACCGTCGGTTGATTCCGTTTGTAAAGTCTCTCCTGAATTTGTGGAATTATGATTACGGACTTGCACAATTATCCTACCGCTAGGTGTTTCGACCGCATGCAGTTCATGGTAGTTGGCTGAATCGTCGCCGGGCCGCGTTGGAATGGCTGAGAGTTTTTTCCACGTCTTTCCATCATCCTTGGAAACGACGGCGCCCACAAAACGATCCTCTTTCCACAGCGACACTCCTGCGTAAAAAATCGTGCCGTCCTGTAATGCAATCGGGCCGTGAGGACTGTTTACAATACTGCGATAGGGTTCTGACCAAGTAATGCCACCGTTGGTCGACCGCATCATCCAAGTACCGAGGGTCGCCTGTAGTTCCGCTGGAGTGATGCGCGCCGCCGCCGCTTCCCACAACGCTAATCGTTCGGCATCCCAGTTCCCCGCAGACCTCGCTTTTTTCAGTATTGAAACATAGGCATTTGAGGTAAACGTTGTCGCGAGCAAAGTGCCAGAAGCTGTCTCAAGGATACCTGCATCACGGTCGTCCGTCGGAGTGTCCATAATCGTTTGCGGCAGCAGCCAAGTTTTACCGTCATCGTTACTACGAAATAATTGCACGCTACCGAAAGGGCAAACGTGTGATTCGCGAGTGCCGGATGCTACAAGTAATAGCTGCCCACTCTTTCGCCGCGTCAACGTTGGCCAGCCAATGTACGCCGTGCGACTCGGTTCAATCACCTTGGTCGATAACACTTCCACTTGCGGCTCCGCTGCAATAACGCCGCCTGAAGATAACACCATCAACCCAACCGCCGCCGTTTTTATTGCATCACGTCGTTGCATTTTGTCACTTCCTTTAGAGTTAGCATCTGCTGATGCTGAGTATAACATTCGTGGCTAACTATGAAAGATTGCGGGATCGTTTTAATTCATGTCATGCGCGGTTGTTTTTTATCTTTCTTAGCAAAAACGGCCACCCCCTAATCAAAAATGGAAATTGCGGTATAATTAAGAGTAATATTTGTATTCTGCATATCACAAACCTAATCAACTACGCCTTTTTTCGATATTTCAAACAGGAACCCCCGCAGTACTATGTCCATCGATCTTACCCAATACGGCATCAATAATTCCACTATCCACCGCAACCTCTCGCCAGCCGTGCTCTACGAACATGCGTTACAATTTGATGGAGCGAACATTACGGCCAGCGGTGCTCTGGCAAGTGTTTCTTTTGAAAAAACAGGCCGTAGCCCCAAAGACAAACGAATTGTTCGCAATCCGGAGAGCGAAAATGAAATCTGGTGGGGTCCTGTTAACATTCCGCTCGAAGCTGATTCATTTGCGATTAACCGAAAAATGGCCGTCGAATTCCTCAGTGGATGCAACCAACTCTATATCGTTGATGGGTATGCCGGTTGGGACCCTGAACATCAATTAAAAATCCGTATCATTTGTGCTCGACCCTACCACGCACTGTTTATGCACAATATGCTGATCCGACCTACAGCCGAACAACTTGCTGACTTTGGCGAACCGGACTACGTTATTCTCAACAGCGGACAATGTAAAGCAGATACTGCTGTTGAAGGCGTCGAATCTGACGCCAGCATCACACTCAACCTTGAATCCAAAGAGCTTGTCATTCTCGGTAGCCAATATGCCGGTGAAATGAAAAAGGGTGTCTTCACGATCATGCACTACTTGATGCCACGTCAAAACATCTTCTCCATGCATTGCAGTGCTAATGAAGGTGAGGACGGCACCGTAGCTTTGTTCTTTGGTCTTTCAGGTACTGGAAAAACAACTCTGTCAGCCGACGCCAATCGACCACTCATCGGCGACGATGAACATTGCTGGACGGACAACGGAGTCTTCAACATCGAAGGCGGCTGTTATGCCAAGACAATTGACTTGTCCGCAGAATCAGAACCGGAAATCTACCAAGCTATCCGGTTCGGTACCGTCCTTGAAAATGTTGTGTACGATCAGGACACCCGCGCTGTCGACTACACCGATGTTTCGATTACACAAAACACGCGGGCGTCGTATCCAATTGAATACATCGAAAATTCGAAAATTCCCTGTGTTGGTTCGCACCCCAAAAACATCATCTTGCTAACCTGTGATGCCTTTGGAGTGCTTCCACCTGTCTCCAAATTGACTCCCGCTCAAGCTAGTTATCACTTCATCAATGGCTACACTGCTAAAGTTGCTGGTACAGAAGTTGGTGTTACCGAACCTGAAGCAACGTTTTCAGCTTGTTTCGGTGCCGCTTTCCTAATGCTGCACCCCTCGGCTTATGGCAAACTGCTCGCTGAAAAAATGCAAGCGCACAACACCAACGCCTGGCTCGTCAATACTGGATGGTCCGGCGGAGCATACGGTACGGGCGAACGCATGAGCCTTAAATATACTCGGGCCATTATCGATGCTATCCATGCCGGTCAGCTTGACGATGTCGCAACAGTTACCGAGCCTGTGTTTGGCCTAGCCATTCCCGAAAACGTGCCTGGTTGTCCAAGTGAAATTCTTATTCCAAGTTCAACTTGGAGTGATTCCGCTGCCTACGATCAAACGGCTACTAAACTAGCTCAGTTGTTCACTGATAACTTTGCACAGTATTTGGATCAAGCTGAAGCGGATGTCATCGCTGCCGGACCAACCGTTTCTGGAACCGACAGTTAAATTTGGGCTATGGCCTGTTATCCACTTGAGAATAGTTTGCAGGCAGCGCGCCGCAGACACCTCCCGAGGCTACGATGAACACTGCCTTTGAGCCAACACGTATTAAAGCGGATAGCGGCATGGCTGAAGTCATCGTATTGGACGAATGCCCGTCAACCAATACGGCAGCACTGCAACGGCTGACCAATCAAACGATCTGTCTACCGAGTGTCCTGGTAACTGAATGTCAATCAGCAGGCCGAGGCCGAGGCAACCATAACTGGTTTTCAACCGACGGTTCACTTACATTTTCCGTGACCTATGACTTCTCACCAATGCAACAAAAAGATGTTTCTGTGGTTGCACTCGCCACAGGAATCTCAGTCGCACAGGTACTCGAGACCCTAGTCGGCGACGTTAATTCAAATGCCATACAGCTGAAATGGCCTAACGATGTTTACCTCCGCGACAAAAAGCTTGGGGGAATCCTCATTGAATCCGCCGCAACGCAACCGACGCAACTAGTCATCGGAATCGGGCTCAATATCAACAACTCTCTCAAAACAGCACCCGCGGGTATCTCCGCGACAGGGATTGCTATAACCGATGCAACCCAGACAACCCACAACCTAGAGGACTTGCTTGTCCTATTATTGAATCAGCTAGACAAAAATTTCTCGCTTCTTAAATCAAAACAACTAGATATTTCCACGCTCTGGAATTCACGTTGTATGTTAAACCATAGCGATATATCGATCGCTAAAGGGGAAATCGATCAGCAACCGCTTAACTATCAGGGTCGCTGTTGTGGAGTTGCCAGTGATGGGGCGCTGCTAATCGAGATTGCCGGAGAAATTAAACCGTTTTATAGCGGCATTGTCCACAAGACGGATTAAAAAAAGAACGACTCGGTAAATCCATGCGTATTGCTGGTAACCCTTTGGGCAATACCGCTCTTAGCAAACGTCGTCTTAAGCGGCACCACTTTTGTCACCATCCAGACCAACCACTATTTTTTCCACCAAAACATCATCAATTAAACATTGAACTTTTTTCGCTATGAGCACAAACCCTATACCTTCCACCGCAGCATCGTCGACTAGCAAGTTGCAATCTGCGGAACTTATTGCCCTAATCTGTTTTGTACTCTCCGGATTTGCGGCTTTGGTTTATGAAATCAGTTGGATCCGCAAAGCGAGCCTAGTCGTTGGGGCTACGTCTTATGCTGTCAGCACGGTGCTGGGAGTCTTTTTTGGCGGCTTAGCTATCGGCAGCTATTTGTTCGGAAAACGTACGCGTCAACAACGTACGCCCATTCGTTTATACGGAAAACTTGAAATCGGAGTCGGCATACTTTGCATTCTCTCCGTCTTTACTCTGCCGTTGGTCGAATCTATCTATTCATCATTGTATGATTCGATCCAGGGCGGACTGTTTGTGGCTTTGCTTATTCGCGCTGCACTTGTCAGTATTTGCTTGCTACCTCCCACAATTCTCATGGGCGCAACATTACCGTTGTTCTGTCGACAATTCATCCGCCATAAGAATGGTGTCTTGAATTCGATCAGTTGGCTCTATGGCCTCAACACCCTCGGAGCGGCCGTAGGTGCGGCCGTTTGTGGATTTGTATTGCTACCAGCAATTGGGGTAAACGCATCGATTTTTCTTGCCGGCGGGATCAGTATTGTCGCGGGTGGTATTATGCTCGTCGTGAAACTACCCAACACAGCTGCGCACGTTGAAGAGGAACAAACACCAGAAGAATCTGAGCAGACGAAAGACAAATCTCGCGCCATGGGGATTGTTTTTGCATTAAGTGGTTTTGCGGCTATCGGAAATGAAATAATTTGGACTCGGTTTTTAACCCTGATTCTCGAGAACAATGTTTACACTTACACACTCACTCTGACCGTTATATTGTTGGGAATCGTTTTCGGCAGTCTCTTTGCCTCGATGTTTACCAACGACCTCCGCAAATCTATTTTTCGCTTTGGTATATTACAAATCGTAACGGGAATCGTGACATTTGCCATCATTATGGCGCCGGCTGAAATTGTCTGGATCAGTTTCATGGAGAACATTGGAACTTCTAATATTAGCCAACAACTCATGCTCATTGGCCTCATCATGCTGATCCCATCTATCTTGGCAGGCATGGCGTTTCCCATTGGGATCCGACTAGCCACTTCTGGAGTAACTAGCGCTGGGGCTATTGTCGGGCGTCTGTCCGCACTGAATACTTTTGGCGGAATCATCGGTTCCTTTGTCATCGGCTTCTTGGTGCTTCCTAAGATCGGACTTGAAAATGCAATCTCGCTAACTGCGGTTTGCAACGTTCTCGCTGGATTCCTCGTATGGCTGAAACTTGACGAATCTAAACTACTACAAAAACGAGTCGGTTGGATTCTATTAGTCGCTATTGCGTTTGTCGGAATTCGCTTGAGCAGTAACAGTTTTCTCGTCGAACGAACGCGCGTGCCGTTTGACATGCTCACGATGGGCCGCACCATCCCGACACTTGATGAAAACAACCTGGCAATGGTCGAAGGCGTAAATTCGTTTTTGGCCGTAGTCGAGAATGGCGATCTATTTGAACTGCATATCGATAAACAATGGCAAGGTAACTCCAAACGAACTCAACAGTTTATGGCCGGCCATATTCCGTCCATCGTGCATGGGAACCCCAAAAGTGTCTGCGTTGTCGGTCTTGGTACGGGGCAAACCGCCAAACGATTCTTAATGCATGAGATTGAACAACTTGACTTAGTTGAAATCGAAGAAGGTCTCGACGCGCTGTTAATCCGCTTCTTTAACGGTGAATGGCTCGCTGAAGATAGTGTCGAACGCCAAAATACCGAAATCAATCTCATTACTGAAGACGGCCGCAACTATCTAGCTCATACTTCAGCCAAATATGACATCATTTCAATCGAAGTTGGCCAGGTTTTCCGACCAGGTATTGCGAATTTTTACACCCACGAGTTCTATCAGCAAACACGAGAGCGTCTCAATGACGACGGCGTCATTTCACAATTTGTACCCATTGAATTCCTCGGACTCAATGAATTCCGTAGTGTTGTCCGCACGTTTGTACAAACTTATCCAAATGCACAATTGTGGTACAACACTTCCGAACTGCTATTGCTTGGTTTCAACAAAGATATTAATCAAGCCCAAGTCTTTAAAAAAGATACCATTAGTAATGCGTTGCATCGAAATGACACTGTCATTAAGGATCTTGCGTACAACCACTGGGGTGGAAAACAGCATCAACTGAACAACCCAACTGTCTTTCTTTCCGGTTTTCTAGCCAACGGGCGAGACTTACGGGCAATGTGTGCCGACGGACAACTACTCGTAGACGATCAACCCTTGCTCGAATACTCCTCGCACCCCTACCTCGATTTCCACCGGCCTGTGCTCAATCAAATCCGCGATCATGTGTCGAAAGTGGACAATATTATTGATGACATAAGCCCAGCACTCTCCGCTCGTTGTCATGTATTGCGCAACCACAATCTCGCTCAAATCGAAGCCGTCGCCTACACCGATACCGCCAAAGCACTCTTTAACATCGGGCATTACGACGATGCCATCGCCTTCATGAAACACGCCATCGTCATCCAACCCGATTATGCGACCGCGCATTTCGATTTAGCGAATATGCTGCAGAACATCCTGCGAATCAAATCGGAAGAAGGAGTTATCGACAATCAGGCAACCATGCAACGCTATACCGAAGATTCCAAGGCCCTGCTGTTCAAGACAACTCAGATCAATAACAACCATTGGGAAGCCCACAAGAGCTTAGCCAATATTAACTTCTATCGTGACCAGGAAATCCTCAATGCCATTGATCACCTAGAAAACGTCATCCGTATTACCGTCAACCCACCATTAGGTGAAGACTATCTCAGCTCACATCCTGATGACATTGAATCAATGCTATTTCTAGCAACGTTTATGGCAATGTCGCCTGATCCTCGAGTACAAGACGCACGTCGCGCTGAGGAAATTGTGACAGCCGCACTAAATAATGAAATCAATGCGCTACAGGCAACACAACTCAAATCTACACTAGCAGCAGCTCGTGCTTTGCAAGGAGATTTCGAAGACGCCAAAAACATCCTCATTGATTCCATGTCGACGCTCGATAACTATGTCAACCAACTAGCCGTATACCAAAATCGAAATCCCGATGAAGTCAGACAAACCTACGCCGACTTTCGCACAGAACTTGATTTGCGTTACCAACGCTACTTGGACAACAAGCTATATCTCAACAGCAGCATGGTCACCACTCAGGCTCTGCCACAAAACAATACACCGCTGGACCTTAACAACCTAAATATCCCGGGACTGCCTGGGCTTCCAAACGAGACGAATCCACTGGGCACGTCTGGCACCCTAGGGCAACCCATTGTACCAGCAGACACCGAAGCTCCTAAAACAAATAACTCTGGGTTGATTCTACCGAAAAAAAACGATAACCCAAAACAATAATTAGTTGTCGCAGCGCACACTTACAAAACGTCGAATTCTATTCTCTTCTTGACGTGGCAGTCAGCTTTTCTGACAATCTGCTGCACACTTAATGCTTGCTGTTTAGTTTACTTTTGCACTGCGCAACAAAAGGTCCCCATTCATGATACATTTGTCCCAACGATATTCCAGCATATTGATTGCCTCCTGCATTTTAACGAGTATCATAGGCAACGCCGTATCAAACCAAGCAGTGGCTCGTGATTTATTTGTAAACAACGACAACGGCAGCGACAGCCATTCGGGATTGTCGGCTACGTCGGTGGGAGGCAAGCAGGGGCCGGTGCGTACCATTGGCAAAGCTCTTCAAGTCGCCAAGCAAGGTGATTCAATTCACATTGCCAATACTGGTGTCCCCTATCAAGAAAGCATTTCCATACAAAATAGTCGTAACAGCGGTTTGGTGGGTAAGAATTTTCACATCATCGGCAACGGCGCGACATTGGATGGTCGTAAAACAATAGCGTACGACCAATGGACCGCCGTCGGTAATCAAATCTTTGAATTCAAACCACCTCGTACAACCTTCCTCCTCCTGTACATCGACAACCATCCAGCCACGCAAGTTGACGTACCTAGGGATGCAAGAAAAGTTCCACCGCTCGAAGAATTGCAGTGGTGTCTGTTCAAACACAAAGTCTACTTTAAGCCCGCCAATAATCGACTGCCCGATGCATTTGACGTGAGCTACACACACGCACAGGTTGGAATTACGTTAATCAATTGTCAGCACGTCGTCGTTGAAAACTTGGTCGTCCAAGGTTTTCAACTCGACGGTATCAACGTTCACGACAATGTATTTAACACTCAGTTACTCCAAATAAAATCACGAGGAAACGGTCGCAGCGGAATCAGCGTTGGTGGTGCATCACGCGTTCAGATTGAAGCTTGCTTGCTTGGAAACAATGGTGCCGCTCAACTGCGAACCGAAGGTCACAGCGTAACGACATTGAGAAACAACGACTTTGTTGACACCAACCCTCAGGCTCCAGCGGTGGTCAGCGACGGCGGCAAAATCATCCGCTAGTTGGCGTCGCGAATAATCATTGTTTGTATGTCGAAATCTATGAGTCGCCGAGATTTTCTAACTCACGTTTGCTACGCAAATAGTAAACCACACCGATCATCGCCAATAAGATTGTAACGATGCGGAAACACAGCGCAATGGCTAAGCCATAACCCGCTGGTATTCCAGCCCGAACATATAGCATTTCAAACATCCATTCAAAACCACCCATGCCGCCAGGCAAGGGAATCGAGCCGGCGAGGTTGGAAACCGGCGAGATGACCAAGTGCTGTACGAAATCTGGGTGCGTGATATTTAGCCCAACGGCCATGGCAAATACGCTAGCGGCAAACAAACAGTGAATCACGATCGTCAAACCGGTTAATGACAACAACATCAATGGGCGACCTCGATAAATATTCACCGCCCGCAGTAGTTTTTGCAGAATCGCGCCAGCCACTGGAAGTCGCGAGATGCTGCGTTGCATCGCTTCTCCGGTAAGTGCCGGAACAAGAACTAACGCAATTGCCACGAGACCTGCTGATATCGCAGTCACTAGTGAAATATCTGCGATCGTTTTTAGCGCGGCGGTCGCCGCGGACGAACCGCTACTACTATCGCCCGCGGTACCAGCAACGGCGGCAATAGCACAAACGATGGTGAGAGCATAAAGCCCCATGATACGATCTAGCACGATCGAAGAGACCGCCTCAGGTTTCTTCTCCGGGCGTTCACGACTGATAAAGACAGCTTTGATAGCATCACCCCCGAGGACTCCGAGGGAAAGGAAATTTGAAAAATAGCCGATGAATCCTAACCGAAATGAATCACGCAGTTTAAACGGAATATCTAATGCACGGACTAGAAAAAACCAACGCACGAAAGTCAGTGATAATCCGCCCAAGGCAATAATCAGGCTGAACAACATCATCATCGTGTTCCACTGCGAACGCTGGGTCCAAATCTTGTGAAAGTTTTCCGAGTTTTCACCCGTAGTCGCGCGGTACAGCAAAAATCCAATGATCGAAATCGACACGGAATATTTAGCGATGGTAAATAGAAATTTGCGGTTCATAGATAGATTTATGGTTACTAGTGGTTTGTTATGCAGCGGTTGACAGATACCAGCAGTGCTGATAATTTCGAGTTTTGGAAAAGATCGCACCTTTTAAGATGTTTCGGCATTTCCACTGCCGTTTCTTTTAGCCAATACGGGGGATTAGCTCAGTTGGGAGAGCGTCTGGCTGGCAGCCAGAAGGTCAGGGGTTCGAGTCCCCTATCCTCCACTTTGCTCTGTGGCACTGCAAAACTGGGGTTTTCTTTTGCGCGGGTAAATCGGTTTGCGACTCGCTGCAGCCTCTTGCGGACGTGTGCTGCGTTGTTTTATGCGTTACTTTTCGCCGGTGGTTTTCACCCGTGTCTTTGGCGGTCAGGTCGAGTCCAGCTGCTCGTTCAAAATCCTCGTCGGTGACCTGTAGGTAATGGCGTTGGGCAATCAGTTGCGAGTTACCGAGCCAACGGCAGACAACATGCTGGGGGTGTTCGTACGTCAATTCCGTTTGCCGCGTCGCCCGCAGATTGTGGAATAGTTTTGGCCATGGGGCAATGCCCGCTCTCTTCAGGATACGCAGCAACTGGGTCCTGAGGTTCGCGTTCTTTTTGCGGTAGCGTGTGATCACGAACTCATCTCCGGGTTCAGCCAACTCGAAAACATCCTCCAGATACAACTTTAATTCGGAAAAGATAGGGATTTCCCGTATTCCGTGATCGGCGTGGTGTTCGGTTTTCGGGCTACGCACCGTGATGCGATTGCGTTCCCAGTTTACGTCCTCCCAGCGTAGGTTCATGTGTTCGGATGGGCATCGCAATCCTGCGAAGCGGGAGAGAGCAAAAATCAACCGCCATTGTGCGTCTGGACACGCGTCAATAACTCGTTCTGCCTCATCCCGTGTAACAAAGTATTCCCTTGTTGGGTCCGCCTGTCCTTTTCCACGAACGTCTTCGAAGGGGTTTTCGGTAAGGATCCGCTTCCTGACTGCCGCACGAAAAAACTGTTTCGCAAACTGACAACGTTTGCACACGGTTGAGTCAGCCAGTCCACGGGCCAGGAGTGCACGTCGCCAGTCATCGGCATCACCCGGACTAATTTCGGCGAGTGGTTTGGATTCACCAAAATATTCAATTAGGTTTCGTTGTGCTTGCCCCCAAGCAGTTAAGGTCGCTGTTTTAACATCTGTGCGGCTGGCAATATAGGAATCTAGGAATGCTCTCAACGTGGCCTGTGGTACCGTTCCTCGATGTTCAATAAGTCCGGCCCTTGCTAGTTTTCTGGCGAACGTCTCGTCGAGTGATCCAACCCACAAAGCTGTGTCACCATCGATCGGAAGGTTGGATTTCCGTACCGTATCTAATCGTTCCACCCTGTACTTGATTGCCGCCGCATCCCGCTTGGACATCCTGCCAAGATAAATCGTCTTTCGCTTGCCATCCATTGCGACAAACTGGATGCGTGTCCGACCATTTGGGTCTTTGCTGATACTTGCCATTTATCTCACCTAACTTTCTTGCCTTTGGGGGTTTCCAGTGTCACTCGCATACCGAGATACACTGCCAATCGATCAAGGGCATCCATCGAGAGCCCTCGGTGTCCGTTGTAAAACTTCGCGAGTGAACCTTCATCGATGCCAGTGGACTTGGCGATCCGATAGCGCGTTTGACCACACTCATCGAGCAACAGTCGAATCTGATCACTCAGTTTGTCGGGGAGTTTTTTCGCCATACCTACAGCATATCCCATACTGGGCGCAAGGTCAAGTACTGCCCTGCGACTCACTGCGACGGAGGCACCTAGGCGCCTGTTTAACGCCCTGCCAATCGGCTGTGCAACGTCGTGCTCATGTATGACCATCGAAATCGATCCTCGATTAAACTGGGCGGTGAGAGACGGTTCTGGTGTTAGTTTGTGTATCACTTTATAGGGTCCTTATATGTCACAATCTCGCGTGTCTACACTATTGCCCTTTTCCACGGGTTTTAGGTGTAGACGTAGACGGCCTAGATAAAACAAATCGTCGAGTTGGCTGGCCTGCTCGTCCGGTAGCTGATGGTTCCCAGATACCATGTCCAACCCTCACTAATGCATCGAGAGCCATTTCAGCCTCGCGAGATGTATTAAATTCGCGCCACCCCTGTTGAACCTCGCGAACCGTGACTGTCCCCCCTTTACGGTTGATCCAATTCAGTAGCTTGGCTTGGGTTTGATTTACTTGCAAATCCTCAAGAAGAGCATATACGCGACGTGCTTCCCTCTTAAACCAATGTCCCAATTTGATTCCGTTTTCCATATTATGTAAATCAACTTGAACTAGTGCATCGGACGATTCCCCACTAGCCGCCCAGTCTAAACATGCGAACACCAAGGCTAAACGAGCTGGGTATTCTTCAAGTTTGGACCACGCGGATGCCAAGTCGCCTTGAAGATTGTTAGACTCCTCGCCGTTGGAATTGTAATACTTAATCCATGCGGTTTTAGCGTCGGCAGTCAGTTTAAGAACATTTGGACTGCATTGGTGTGCATCACTTGATTTAAAATCTAGGCTATATAATCGAGCAACAATTTGATGGTATTGGTTTTGCAACTCAGGTTCTACGTCATCTTCCGTCCAACGCTTGGCTTTCCGGGGTGGACATGTAAGTAAAACTCTCGCAACAAAACCAGATTCTCTAAGCTTGACACCAAATACGTCGCGAAACGTAGTCGGTTGAATACCTCCGATGATTGATACCGACGCTCTTGGAATATCAACCGTCAGTTCAGTACCAGTCTTTCGATCCACCTTCATGTTTTGGCCATTGTACATAGACAGCCAGTGAGACATATCACCACCTTTTCCGTTGGCATAACGATCAAACGAAGAGATCCAGCCTGCTAATTCATCTCTCATTAACAAAACACCACGTGGCTGTTTTCTTAGTATTGGAACTAGTGCCTCCACCGTTGTGTCTGAAACCAGAAAACGATCCTCTGCCTGCCTTTCGTGATCAACAACTGGGGTCAAAGCAAGTCTGAATGCTGGGGTTTTGGCTGTACCACTTTCGCCAATGATCGCGCACCAGATTATAGACGGAACATACCAAGTGTTCTTCAATTCAAGTTGTGTGGTGTTTCCTATTGCCGCTGCTGTAACACTCAAGACAGGTAAAGCTAAATAGGACTCGTCACAACCAATAGATTTCGCACCAGCCTCCACGAATTCTCGGATGGGCGATGGAAGTGCATCCGTGGGAAATGGTTGGTATTCCTCCACGGTGTCAGTGTGTGTCACCTCTCGTATCACCTCTAGGTTGTCCGCTAATTCTTCTATCTCTGTACCTAACGTGTCTACGTCTACAGTATTATCTAAATGCAGTTTCACCCAATCGGCTATATCACCACCATCCGGTAGATTCGGTAGATCAAGTATTTTGACAACACATGGTGGCGTCAGACTGTTGAGAATCTCTGTAACGTCTTTGGCATAGTGTTCTCCAGCAGCGTCATTGTCAGGGAGGATCACACATTCCTTCCCAGCCAATGGTGACCAGTCTGTTTTATTTGCGCTCTGGGAACCATGTGCTGATGTGGTCGCACACAACCCGATTGCTTTAGCTGCCTCTGCTGCCTTCTCACCTTCGGTAATAAATACTCGATCAGCAACAGCTAGGTCTGGTAGAGAATACAGAGGCCTTAGAGCAGGCATCCCTCCGGTAATCCACTCACCCTCCACGAGAGACACAGGCTGGAAATCTTTACGCTTGAGTGTATCCCTGCGTAAAATCACTCCCACAACTTCACCCTGTGAGTTCTGATAGGACCATCTACCTGACACTGGTCCGTTCTTAGTTTCGAACCGCTCAATTGCCTCTGCTGCCGTTGAAAACCCAGTAGATCCAGATGAAGTACCCTTCGGCTTCGCCTTAGATACTCTAGGGCTGTCTACGTCTACAGTATTATCTGGCATCAAATCAGATAACTCGTACCCCAACGACATACAAATATCATTTATGTCACATTTAGCGTGACAATACAGTAATGCCCTGCCATCGTCTCCCTCACTAATCGAGAGGCTAGGATTGCGGTCATCATGAGCCGGGCATTTGGCCGACCATTGTTTATCGTTACCAGTAGGATCACAATCGAGCTCTGTCAATCTGTTTATTACTTGTGTCAATTTACTCATAATTACTCACCACCTTTCTTGTTTTCATCAATCCATTGCTCCAATTCACGTACCGGGTACCGCAGACATCTCCCTAATCTGACGTGGGGTATTTCACGACTGTCAGTCATCCCCCATAGTTTCCGTTCGCTTATGCCCAGTGCTTCCGCTGCTTCTTGGATGGTTAACAGGAGCTTTACGTCTTTGGATGTTTGGTTATTACTATTAATCATTTCGATCCCCCCTCATCACATGAAGGGCATCCCTGGTTAACCCAGTCGTCAATGACTTGCTTAGGCCATCGGATTAGGGCGCCTAATTTGACCGGCACAGGCATTCGGCCAATATCTAACAATCGATAGATGTGACGTGGTGAACAACACAACTGGTTGGCTACTGCCTGTACGTCAAGCATTTTTCCAGACGACTCTGCATCTGGGGTTTGAGAGCTTTTCATTCTCTTTACTCCTCGAACAATATGGAGGTGAATGATGAAATGCTTGCCGCAAGCCGCGACAAATAAAGCAAGACATCTACCTACCACAAACCGGATGCAAAATAATCCGGTTTTGAGAGTCACTGGTGAGCTGCAAAAGACTAGAAAAGACGGGCAATGCAGCCGCTAAGAGATAGAGGAAAGTATTTTCGGATATCCGGTTTAATCCGGTTTGTCAGATATCGGAACTGTTCACGACAGAACCGGATCCGCCTCGTCCATGTCGTGGCGTGTTTTTCTGTGTCCCCATGATTTTTCGTGCCGTTCTCAAATGGCGTAGCCATGTTTGAAAATTGGGCAGATTGTAATCCGTTATATCACTTGTTCTCCAAGCAGGGTCGTTTTCAACAAGCCACTCATATGCCTCTCGATCTGTTGGATCACGGGGCAGATTTTGCTCTGCGTACAAGTAGCTTGCGTAAGCTCTTTTGGACGGTTTAGGTGCTGACTCGAGAGGATTCTCTGTTACTGTTGCACCAGTATCCGATTTAGACGACTGAGACGGATTCGGCGATATTCCAGCTCGCTTAAGAGCCTCAGGGTGCTGTTCAAATAAGATCGCGATCAATGAGCCGGTTTTGCCGCTGCGGTCAAACTCTCCCAGTTTATCTGCTTCCGGTCGTAAATTTGGAAGGGGCTCTCGCTGTTTACCGTCAGGCCCAGCAGTAAAGGTCACTGGTCCCAAGTCGTAACCGCATAGCAGCCGTTCCGTAAAAGCGGCCACATCTTCTTTGGAGATACCCGTCCGTTCTTCGATCAGTCCGTACAAATGAAATATTGGATGGTTACTGTACTCGTCAAGCAGTTGCTCATTTTGGGGCGCAGCTTCAAACAAATCATATTCTTCGAAAGCACTTGCTGCAGGTTCACCAAAATCCGACATCTTGGTGTCTGCGTTAATGTCTTCCCGCAATTGATCTCGCTCAACATCATTCAGTTCCCGGCCTGTGCACTCAACAAACTGAACGAGGAAATCGGCTGCATCTTCAAATTGTTCTTCCTCACACGCCTCGTGAAACTGTATCCGCAGAATTCCCTGTTGATCATGCTGTTTCAGCGGACCGCTATACTTCTCGTAGACTTTGTCGCTGTCCAACAAGAGCGCCTTTAAGAGCTCCACTAGATCGATGTGTTCTTTGATGTGCTTACCCACGCAAAACGTCTCCAGTTATGAGAACACATCATAACAAATCCTCGCGCGCGTGCGTGGCAGCGGCGAGGCTGAGGGTGAGTGAATAGCAGGACTAGCGATCACACACAGCACAGCATTGCCGCTGTACAAGACGTTTAAGACGGTGAGGTGGCTCTAAGCCGCATTGTTGACCCGATGATCGAATGCCACAAACAGTTCCTAGCGAAGCTAGAAGAGCAGCTGGAGCTTCAGGGTGGACTGGTCAAGCAGATGGTGGATCTTCAAGAACAGATTCTGCGGAAGCTGGAGTGAGGTTAGTTGGAGAGTGATACAATTGGATTGCCGTTTACCTAATCCACCAAAAACTGAAACCAAAGTGGAACACTCCCTCCACTGAAAAAACACAGCGCACTGATAAGAGCGAACCCGGCTACTCCGTCTTCTTCTCCTCCTCGGCGAATTCGCTTTCCGCAGCGAGCCATAATTCGACAATTGGTTTCAGGTAGATCCTTGTGATTACTAACGACATACCAAAGGTAATTAATACGCTGGTTGATACAATGAATAGTGTCACAACAAACAAGTAACCATCTTTGGTACTGTAAATGAGTGCCATCACTGCAAATGAAATCGCAGAGAGGAATGGAACCCACAGTGGCATCTTGCTGTCTTCTGTGATATGCAACTGCATCTTGTCGAGTGCTTCCTGTCGCTTACTCATGCTCGTTTACTCCAATCGGAAACATTAATGGTGGGGGTTGTCACTGAGTCTCACAAACTCAGTAGATACGGCTCATCGGTATCGCCTGTGCCATCAGCCTATCAGAAAAACTCCCTTCGGAAAAGCGAAGATCACTGTAAACTCCCTTGCTTTGTTTTGCCTCATCGAGGCAAGCCCAAACGACTACACCCCCACCAACCCCTGCTCATGTGTTCGTAGTTCCGTGACCCCACCACCGGGGGGCTACAGACTGCATGTTGCCGATTTCCTAATCAACGTCAGCACTGCCTACGCGTTTGCCATCCGGTCCGACAATTCACTCATCCGCTGGTTCGTCGTTGGACTCGGTAAGTTTGGCTTCGATTGCCTTAATTTTGATCCGATTTCCTGCAATACCGAACAATGCAACACTATTCAAAAATAAACTAAAAGCTATCAGTAGCTGCATGACTTCACTCCAATAAAAAAAGTTTTAAATGCTGTCCAACGGCGCCGCGACCATCCTCGTTACATAACGGTCATCACCCCTAAGATTGCCATTGGCCCCTAGAACCGGACAACCATTGCGTAGAATTGTGCGGAAAAACAGAACTGCACACAAGCCCAAACGACTACACCCCCAGCAACTCCTGCTCATGTGTTCGTAGTTCCGTGATCCCACCACCGGGCCGCCGGGCAAGGAAAATAGGAGCCTTGCACTCGCCGCCGCAAGGGGCGAAGATGGGGGCTGTGTTGAATAATGTCTTAGGGAGAAGCTATGAAGAAGTCACTTGCCATCTTATTGATGTTGATGATCGCCGTCTGGTGCGAGGACTCCACCCACGGTGAACAACCGGTTAAATCCATCACCAACACGATTGGCATGAAGTTGAACAAGATCCCTGCTGGCACCTTCATGATGGGATCTCCAGAAACCGAGACGGACCGTGATGACGATGAACACCAACACCAGATCACGATCAGTAAAGCGTTCTATATGCAAACGACCGAAGTGACTCAAGGACAGTGGAAGGAAGTGATGGGTACGGAGCCGTGGAAGGGCAAAACCTTTGGTAAAACCAATGGCAGAGAAGGTGCTAACTATCCAGCGATATACATAAGCTGGGATGACGCCGTGGCGTATTGTAAAAAACTGAGCGAGAAAGAAGGCAAGACGTACCGCTTACCCACCGAAGCGGAGTGGGAGTACGCCTGTCGGGCAGGAACCAAGACAACGTGGAGCTTTGGCGACGATGAAAAGGTGCTCGGTGATTACGCTTGGTATTTCGATAACGTGTTTTTCGATGAGCTCCGTCGGATCCAGCTTGAGAGATATGCTCACTTAGTTGGACTAAAAAAACCCAACGCGTGGGGCTTATACGACATGCACGGTAATGTAACCGAATTGTGCCACGATTATTATGATGAGGATTACTACAAACAATCACCGAAACAGGATCCAACGGGTCCCGTGTCCGGCAACAGACGTGTTTTCCGAGGTGGGGCGCATAGCTACAAATCGCATCACACTCGTTCCGCTAAACGCATTTGGCTCAACTCTGGGGTCGACGTAGGCCCCCACGTCGGCTTTCGCGTCGTTCGTGAGTTGGATTAGTTCCGTAGTCATCCTCGAACTCTGCTTCTCTGAACTCTGTACTCTGAAAGCGGGTGCAGGGAACTCTATGTCATTGCCCCCTGCCCAAGAACGAACCTCATTCTTTCCCCCAGCGGACCCAGCGGCCTTAAGTGACTTTATTTCTTGCTCCAGTGTCTTGATTGCGCCATCGGCTGTAGAAAGCATAAACCCCGAACACACCGCCCATACCGCCGGCAGCGCCAGCATGTCGCCCTTGCCTTCAAGGAAGTAACCCAAAATGCCGAAAAGGCAGAAGCAGATTGGAACTATAACTAAGAATGTCATGATCTTACGCGCGCGTTTTACCGATTCCATTAGAATTCTCCTCGATTAGTTTCTTGTGTTAGAACTTGCCTCATCACCCCTAAGATTGCCATTGGCTCCTAAAACCGGACAGCCATTGCGTAGAATTGTGCGGAAAAACGCACTTTCACACAAGAGAAGAACGACTACACACCCACCAACCCCTGCT
>LWDU01041715.1_pt1 | contig 28801 bp, 21 predicted proteins | sample 727161 | NCBI WGS metagenome assembly LWDU01 (sample SAMN04566230, study PRJNA314399) | hydrothermal vent metagenome | isolation source: deep sea hydrothermal plume seawater | place: Mexico: Gulf of California, Guaymas Basin | collected 2004-07-11
TTAGCCAAGGACTATTCCGAAGATTTTGGTTCAGCTGAGTCAGGTGGTGACTTAGGTTATACCTCAGGCGAGACTTTTCCTGAGGCGTTCGAAAAAGCGTTGGCAGGGCTAGAGGTAGGGCAGATTTCTGGGCCGGTTAATACTGACGCGGGCACGCATTTTATTAAGCTCTTGGATATCCAGCAAGAGACTTACGAATTGTCTGAACAGAGATCTAGAATTGAGCGAGAGCTCATTCAAGAATTTACTAGCGACTTGCTGGTTGAGAAACTGCAAAACCTTAAAGATTTGAGTTTTAACGCTGAATCACTCGCAGAGGTAGCTGCGGATGTTGGTTTGGAGCTAAAGACCTCCGAGGCATTTCCTCGGTCAGGCGGCGGCGGAGTGGCTGCTTTTCCTGCTGTCGCAAGAGCTGCGTTTAGTCCTGAGGTCGTAAATGATCAATATGCTAGCGAGGTTCTTGAATTAGGTAATGACAGATATCTAGTATTAAAACTTAATGAGTATATAGCCGCTCGGCAACAAGAATTGCCTGAGGTGCGTGAGCGGGTAGTTCAGTTAGTTACGGACGATGTGTCTAAAAACCAATTAGCAGAGCAAGGCGGCGCGCTATTGGCGCGAGTTATGGCTGGAGAAAGCGTTGAAACTGTCGCAAAAAGTGAGAATCTTAGCTGGCAGGTCGTCATTGATGGAACTCGGCGTAATGCTAGTTCAAATGCTGAGATTGGACAAAAGGTTTTCTCGTTACCAAAACCAGTGGCTGAAAGTGTGGTGGAAAGTTTCTATCTGTCCAACGGTGACTTTGTGGTGGCAAGTTTGACCGGGGTAACAGAGGGCAGACTAGATCGTTTGACTAAGCAACAGAAGACTTCACTTGTCGCTGCCTCAACAGTGTCTAGGGGAAGTCGTGATTTGGCAGCTTATGAACAGTCCTTGCTAGCAAATGCGACCATAGAAAAATAGGTTTAAATTGTTTTTTATTCGAACATAAAGGCGGTTGTACGCCTTTATGTTTGGATAAGACTTTTGAGTATTCTAGATTCGCAAGCGATTAATAAAAAGAGTCAATCTTTGACCAGGTTGTAAATATTCATCGCGACTAATTTTATTCCAATTCGTAATATCTCTAATGTTCAGATCAAACTTTGCAGCGATCATATATAGCGAATCGCCCGACCGCACTTTATAAGACAGTTTCCTGAGATTTTCATCAGTAGACCTGTTGGTGGCAGTGCGAATGTTGAGGTACTGGTCTATCTTAATAGCATCTGTTCTCAGACCGTTCTGTTGCTGCAGACTTTTCACAGATGTTTTGAATCGAGCGGCTATCTGCGAGAGTGAATCGCCCCTAACTACCCTATAACGGGTATTTTTGAAGCTTGGGTTTGCGCTTGTAAATGTCGTTGTTTCTTCATCGTGGGGAATGATCAATATCTGCCCAATCTTGAGTCGGCTTGAGTTCAGATTATTCCGTACGTTTATCCAAGATAGAGGGGTGCCAAATTTTTCCGCTATCTGCGAGAGAGTATCACCCGCGACAACGGCATATTCGGTGTGTGGAATCCAATCTTTTTGACTAGTTGTTATGAGTGCCGCTCTGAACGAATTGGCGTTTTCGTATGGGAAAAGTAGCGTATGCTGACCCGTTGGGGGAGTTGTTGAGCGACGAAATGCAGGATTCAGTCGATTGAATAGAGATCTATCCATACCTGAAACCTCCATGACCGTTTGCAAAGCGACCTGGTGCTCGAGCTCAATTATTTCAAAGTAGGGTGCATTTGCTATAAATGGCAATTCTATCTTATGGGCTGAGGGGGTATCGATCAATGAGGCCAGAGCTAACAGCTGCGGTACATAATTACGCGTCTCTTTGGGTAACCGTATTGACCAGAAATCTAAAGGCTTATCGGCTTTACGGTTTTTGGAAATGGACTTACTTACGTAGCCTTCACCAGAATTGTAAGCAGCAAGCGCCAAAAGCCAGTCGTTATCAAAGCGATTATATAAATAGGTAAGGTATTTGATAGCGGCGTTTGTAGAGCTAACAATATCGCGTCGCCCATCGTACCAGGGGTTCCTATCTAACCCGAATTGTTTGGCGGTAGACGGGATGAATTGCCATAAACCAGCTGCATGACTGGGGCTATAGGCTAGAGGATCATAGGTGCTTTCAACGATGGGTAGCAGGGCTAATTCTAGCGGAAGCCCAGCCTGCTCCAACTGGTCTGTTATATAGTATATAAAAGGTTCCGCTCTGGAGAATACGGCTTTCAAATAGTGGGGGTTATCAATATACCATTTACGTTGTCTTGCTACGGACTCAGGCAGATTGCTTAAATCTAATTGATACCCCAGGCGAATTCTTTGCCATAGGTCGTCTGGGTCGCCCGCATTAACAGGCTCTTCGATAGGCACCACTAGTTCTGTATTGACTGAATGCTCAACCTGATTTAAGTGCTCCTCAGGACGGGCGTCTACCAAGATTGCAGCGACTGGTTCAGGCGCTGACCCGCTTTGTTCTAACCCCATAGCCTGCGGCGTTTTTGGGAGCAGACTGCAACTTGAAATTAAAAGTGTAGACAGTACAAAAGATGAATTGAAAGACAAATTTTTAATAGCGAAGGCCCCTGATAACACCTATAAATTTTTATGACGCGATTGTAGCTAGGTTAAGTATTGAAGACAAATACGGAAAGGCATAAAGAGACTCTAACTTTGATGGGTGGGTGCAAGGGGCGTTTAACTGTCACTAAGATGGCACATTCTCAAGTGGAGTTTAATTGATTCAGCCGCCATAATAGTGGAGAACAGATGTCAAAATCCATATTCTATGTACTATTCGCTCGTTATAGGCTATTACAATAAATGTTAAAACGTTTTGACATAGAAAATTTAGGCGTGTCCAGCGCGGGTCTGCTTGACTGGTCCGAGTCGGCATTTTCCTCCTATATAATGTCGGTCGAGAGGCGGATTTTTACAAAAAAATATGGACACTTACCCGGTTATCGATTCTTACGCCTTGGGCTGTCGCCTAGTCAAGATACTCTGGATTGTTTCACTCAAATACACCGTTTTGGTTTGCAATCCCAGTTGTCAGGCAATATCGAAGAAATGTCCGCGGTGGCTGATTTTTCAGATTTACCGCTGCCCTCTGAGGTGGTAGACGTTGTATTACTACAACATTCTATCGAGTTTTCAGAATCTCCTCAGGCGTCGTTAAACGAAGCGCTCCGAGTTCTAGCCCCGGGGGGGCATCTAATTATATGCGTATTTAATCCGGTAGGCCCCACAGGGTTGATTAAGTTTCCAATGCAGTTGGTGACGAATCGGCCCCAGTATCGGTTTCATAACCTGCGTAAAGGCAGGTTAATTGATTGGTTAACACTATTGAATTGTCAGGTTCTTGACGTTGATCACGGAGCTTATCACTGGCCGCGCCGCTCAGTGGTAACCAAGGAACATGAATCAAACTCTATGGTTGAGGGGGAGCAGATTTCCTCGTGGGATAATGCCTGCGAAAAAATTCGTCTTCCCGTTGGTAATTTCTATATGATTCATGCAGTCAAACGTGTTGCACGTGGTATTAGCAGTTCACCTCGAGTCTGGAAACGCAGCGTTAGTGGTCGCTTAACGTCATCTAATGCTAAACCATTAGGATCCAAAAAAGAGCCTAAATAAATACTGATATTCCGTGATTAGAGATTAATAGGGTATAGAATGAACAGAGTAGAAATTTTTACTGACGGTGCTTGTCGCGGGAATCCAGGACCCGGCGGGTGGGGTGCATTGTTGCGATTTGGCGATGATGAGAAAGAGTTATGTGGCGGTGAAGCCGAGACTACTAATAACCGCATGGAGTTAATGGCCGTTATTCAGGCATTGTCTGCGTTAAAACGGCCCTGTGATGTCGTCTTGACCTCTGATTCAACCTATGTTCTAAAAGGAATCCAAGAATGGATGCCTAGCTGGAAAAAAAGAGGGTGGAAAACAGCGGCAAAAAAACCTGTTAAAAATGTTGATCTGTGGAAGCTGCTAGATGATGCTATTCAGGGGCACACCATTGATTGGCAGTGGGTTAAAGGGCATAGCGGGCATGCTGAAAATGAGATTGCTGACCAATTAGCAAATAGGGGTATCGACGAACTTTAGGTTTGTCCGTCCCATACTAAAATCAACTATTAAAGAAATATAGATAATGAGACAGATTGTTCTTGATACCGAAACCACTGGATTAGAGACTTCTCAAGACCATCGAATTATTGAAATTGGGTGTGTCGAATTGGTCGACCGAAAGTTGACGGGCCGCCATTACCACCAATATGTAAATCCTCAGCGTAAGGTAGATGAAGGCGCAATGGAGGTGCACGGCATTACTGATCAATTTCTCGAAGACAAGCCTCTCTTTGACGCCATAGTCTCCGATTTCTTTGAGTTTTTAGATGGTGCCGAATTAATCATTCACAATGCATCTTTTGATATTGGCTTTATTAATCACGAGTCTAAAAAATTGCGTGGCAAGTACCAGCCCTTAGAATCCCAGTGCAGGGTTATTGATACTCTCGCCCTTGCACGCCAGAGGCACCCTGGACAAAAAAATAACCTCGATGCCTTATGTAAGAGATATGGCGTGGATAACTCTCAGCGTCAGCTGCATGGTGCTTTGCTGGATGCGGAGATTTTAGCCGATGTGTATCTGCTAATGACGGGAGGTCAGGTCAATTTAAACATCAATGATCAGTCAGACTCCGATAGTGGTGAAATGAACAAAACCTCGGTCATTCGACGACTTCCTGAAGATAGACCCCCGCTGAGGGTTGTTAAAGCTTCCGATGAAGAAATAGTCAGTCATGAGAAAAAGTTATCTGCCATTGTTGGTATAGCTGGCCAATGTATCTGGCAAGGCTCTGGCGAATAGCGCTTTTTTATGCAGGATCTGAATCCTATGAAATTTCCGGCTAAGTTGCCATTAACGTCGAGGCAACTTGGGCAGTTAAAGCACGACCTTATCGTGTCGGTGCCAAGTTCAGACTTGTTTCGTTTGACGAAGCGTGCGAGTCGATTTGCCCAATCAAGTGTTAACGATGAAGCCGTGTCTAAAGAATGGAAAAGCTTTCAAGATGCCGTGACGCGCGCTCACGCAAAGGTTCAATCGCGGCAAAAAAACGTCCCAAAGATTCGCTTTCCAGATTTACCTATTAGTGCTCGTTCTGAAGAAATTAGACAGCTAATTGAAGACAGTCAAGTGGTTATCATCGCGGGAGAAACAGGATCAGGTAAAACCACTCAAATCCCTAAAATATGCCTTCAGGCTGGAAGAGGCGTGAAGGGTATTATTGGCCATACTCAGCCGCGCAGAATTGCAGCGCGCACCGTGGCAAATCGCATCGCAGAAGAACTGGAGTCTCCTCTGGGTAAGGCCGTTGGGTATAAGTTTCGTTTTGCTGATCAAACATCGTCTGATAGCTACATTAAATTAATGACAGACGGTATTTTACTGGCAGAAATACAGCAGGACAGGTTTCTCAGTAAATACGATACTCTGATTATAGATGAAGCTCATGAGCGTAGTTTAAACATTGATTTTTTACTCGGCTACCTAAAGACGCTGTTGGTACAGCGGAAAGATCTAAAATTGATTATTACCTCGGCGACTATCGACATACAAAAGTTCTCAGCTCATTTTAACGATGCGCCTATCGTTGAGGTGTCGGGTAGGACTTACCCAGTTGACATTATATATAGCGATTTGGATGTTTTAGAGGGTGATCGAAATCAACAAATCGTTGATTGTTTGCGTAACATTCAAGATGCGCAAGAACAGGGAGATGTGCTGGTTTTCCTAAGTGGTGAGAGAGAAATACGTGAGGCGAGCCTAGCGCTTAGGCGCGCCCAATTCCCCAATACGGAAATAGCCCCTCTTTATGCTAGATTAAGCTTGGCCGAGCAAAGCAAGATTTTTTCGCCACACAAGGGTAGGCGAGTTATTTTGAGCACGAATGTGGCTGAAACCTCCCTCACAGTGCCGGGTATTCGCTATGTCATCGATACAGGTCGTGCAAGAGTCTCTCGTTATAGTTTTAGGACAAAGGTTCAGAGACTACCGATAGAGGCCATATCGCAGGCTAGTGCCAATCAGCGTGCTGGACGCTGCGGTCGCGTCAGTGACGGCGTATGTTTTCGGTTGTTCCGTCAGGACGATTTTGACGGGCGACCCGAGTTTACTGATCCAGAGATAGTTCGTACTAATTTAGCAGCAGTCATTTTACAGATGTTGCAACTGCGGCTGGGTGATATCAGAAATTTTCCCTTCATCGATCCGCCCGATAGTCGTTTGATAAACGATGGCTATAAACTCTTAGAAGAGCTCCAAGCAGTAACAGCGGATGGAAAATTGACCGCGATGGGTAAGAAACTAGTGACATTGCCGGTGGATCCACGATTTGCACGAATGATCTTAGAGTCTGATAAGAACGGATCTTTGAATGAATTGATCGTTATTACCAGCGGATTGAGCATTCAAGATCCTCGAGAACGACCGGGAGATAAGCAGCAGGCGGCTGACCAAGCGCATAAGCAATGGGCAGATCAAGACTCTGATTTTGTGTCCCTACTCAACTTGTGGAATCACTTCGAAGAGAAGCGGAGCGATCTTTCGACGAATCAATATAGTAAATATTGCCGTTCTCAGTATGTATCATTTATCAGAATGAGAGAGTGGCGTGATTTACATCATCAGCTTCACAGCGCGTGCAGAGCGCTGTCTCTAAAAGAGAATCAGCAGCCTGCAGATTACGCTAGTGTTCATCGGTCGTTGCTGTCTGGTCTGCTAGGGCAAATTGGTATCCGAGAAGAAAAGTGGGAGTTTTTAGGGACTAGAAATCGTAAGTTTTTCATTTTTCCCGGATCTGGACTTAGTAAGAGGCCGCCAAAATGGGTCATGGCTGGATCCTTAATGGAGACGACCAAGCAATATGCCTTAAATGCCGCAAAAATTGATTCTGCTTGGCTTGAAAGCCTCGCTGCGCATTTAGTTAAGAGAACCCATAGCGAGCCCTTTTATCATCACAAATCGGGTCAAGTGATGGCCAGTGAGCGTCAAACCTTATTTGGCTTGTCCATCGTCGAGGGAAAAAAGGTCGTATATGGCAATATAAACGTTTCTGAGGCCAGAAAGGTATTCATACAGCAAGCTCTAGTGGAAGAGGGGTATCGCGGTAAGGGAGCATTTTATACGGACAATCATGCGCTAGTGTCAGAGCTTCAAGCGCTAGAGGATCGTTTTAGGCGCAGAGATCTCCTCGCAGAACAAATGGTTATTTTTAGCCATTATGACGAGCGAGTTCCGCCGTCCGTGTGCAATCTCCCAGCATTTGAAAAATGGCGTAAAACAGCTGAAAAATCAGACTCTAAATTACTTTTCATGAGCAAAGAATCTTTACTTTTACGGGGACTGTCCGACAGTGAAGAGGCGCAATTTCCGGAGATAATAATCCATGAGGGGTTTGAGTTTGATTTGCGCTACCACTTCGAACCCGGTCACCCAGAGGATGGCGTCAATCTATTGATACCCTTAGCAATACTGCATCAATTACCCCACTATCTATTCCAATGGTTGGTTCCCGGGATGCTACGAGATAAGTGTATTGCATTGATTAAGGGTCTACCTAAACAGATCCGTAGGCAGTTTGTTCCTGTTCCAGATTATGTTGACAAAATCCTGCTTAATGTCAGCGCTCAAGACAGACCTCTGACTATCGTGTTGAGTGAACAATTACAGCGATTGACTGGAATAAAAATTGAAGAAGCTTCCTGGAACGCGAAAAAGCTTGATAACTGGTATCAGATGAACTTTGTGTTGCAGAACGACAAGGGCCAGTTAATCGCAATGGCCCGAAGCCTGCACCAGCTACAGGGAGACTTCAAACAACAGATTAAACAAAGTTTAGGTCGACCATCAGAGCAGTCTATTGCGCGAAAATGTATTCTGGAATGGGATTTTGACCAGTTGCCTGTTGAAGTAGAGCTACCTCGTGGCGATATGACCATTAAGGCATGGCCCGCACTCCAAGATGATGGTGAATCGACCTCTATAGAGCTGGTGGACAATCCTTTGGTAGCCGAGCAAATATCTCGGCATGGACAGCTTAGACTGGCTTTGCTCAAAGGTAAGGAGCAACATAAATACCTGTCGAAGAATCTCTTAAGAGGTGAAGAACTTGCTCTTAAAGGAGCGGCTTTAGGATCTCGAGATGAAATAGTCACAGCTATTATTGAAGCGAGTTTTCAGCAGGCTATATTCTCTAGCGGGATTGTTATCCGCGAAAGAGATAATTTTGAAAATTGTTTCTCTACGGGCATTTCACATGTAGTTGATATTGCGCAGCAGCATGCGGTGCAGATTGGTAGCGTTCTGACTGAACTGCACGAACAGCAAAAGCGCTTGCGAGGACTTGATTCATTGGCTGTTGATGCGCAGCTTGATATAGCCTCGCAGGTGAGTTGGCTATTTTCCAACGACACACTACGCAGGGTGAAACCCGAGAATACTCAGCAATATCCACGGTTTGTGAAGGGAATCAGTATACGAATCGATAAGCTCACTTCTCAAGTCGCTAAAGATCGTGAGCACATAATAGACTTGCGCTCGTTTGCTGATGGCGTTGAGGGGTTGCGAGAAAAACAGCAACTACTTACCTCAGATTTAGCCGATTCATTGTTAGATTTTCAGTGGTTGTTAGAAGAATATCGGATCTCCTTATTTGCTCAGCAACTAAAAACGCGAGTGCCGGTTTCAGCAAAGCGCTTAGCTAAGCGTTGGTCGGATATATTAAACCAGTTAAAAATACTTTTGCCTGATTATCACTAGCTAGCTCATTGATCTGTTAGGTGAAATCAAGTGATGAGCTAGTATAATCATCTCGTTACAGAGATAGCTCCCATTGATTGTTTTTTATTGTAGGTGAAACCCTCCGATTACCAATGCTAAGAAAAATCTTCGTTTAGCCTGCCTCTCCGCCCTATTCAATTGTGTACCTAGGGCGCCAGTGCTAGTAGAATAGCGAAAAGACTAACCTGAAAACTTGCCATTTATGAAATTTACAGAAAAGACATGTTTAAACTAGTAACAATTATTACTCTGCTTTTTGTGTCGATGACTGCCTTTGCTGAAGAGGTAGAAAATCCTGATCCGCTAGAGGGTTTGAACCGCGGCGTTTGGGGCTTTAATGAGACGGTCATCAACAGTGTCGCACGACCCGTGGTTGATATATACGAAACAGTGACGCCAACGCCGATCCGCAACGCCATAGTGAACTTTTTCGGTAATCTTAATGAAATTCCAAATGCGGCTAACAGCTTGTTGCAGGGTAAAGTGAAACAGGCGGCCAATGACACGGGTAGGTTCTTGATTAATACAACTCTTGGTTTGGCTGGTCTGTTTGATGTTGCTAAAAGCGCAGGCTTGCATGCCGGGGGAGGGGAAGATTTTGGTCAGACACTGGCTGTTTGGGGTGTTGGGCAGGGGCCTTATCTCATGCTGCCTTTCATCGGACCGACAACATTCCGTGATGCTCCAGCTGACTTTATAGACAGCTTTCTAGATCCTTTCTCATATTCGGATAAATTGGCCCTTCGGATTGGTGTGAAGAGCATTAGTATGATTGCTGAGAATGGTTCTTATCTAGATCAATTAGACGTTATTTCTGGTGATAAATATCTTTTTATTCGGGATGTATATCTGCAAAATAGAGAGTATGTTATCAATGACGGAGCCATTGAAGATGATTTTGGTGACTTAGACGATTATTAGTGACACTTAAATCGTCATAACGGCATAGTTAAACGTACGAAAGTTAGATAGCTATATTGCTATAAAGATTATAAGAAATTGAAAAGTCGAATGTACCATGACTGCAATTGATAGCCCTGTTATTCTCGTCGGAGAGAATACGGTTAGGCTTAAAACTCTCCAAGAAGCTGTCCAAAGCTGCGACAGACCCTGTGTGCTTGTGCCTGATATAGCGGCGTTGGTGTCTGCTTGTGAAGATTCTGTTTCTCAGCTGGTTGTGTTAGTTTCTTCAGATTCGTCTGGCGGAATACTTGACCAAGACAATGTTTTAAAAGCACTTTTGTCTAAATACCTCGTGGTAGTTTATTTAGATTCTCCCTCCGTGGAAACGGTAGCCCGCTATTTTCGATACGGAGCCTCAGATGTTTGGTTTGATGGGGCGTCTCAAAAAGACATTTCTGAATCGCTCTCTCGAATCCAAGATATTGCTGTTACTCGTATGCAACGTCATGAATATAGCGGTGATCTGGAGAAAATGAACCTAGAGCTTCAAGAAAGCGTACGACGTCTCAAGCAAGATCAGATTGCTGGTCTTGAGGTACAAAAAAGCCTAATGCCTGAAAGTCCTTTGACGTTTGGTGATTATGAAATATCGCATTCGGTCACGCCTTCGCTTTATCTCAGTGGTGACTTTATTGGCTATAACTTTGTCTTGGGACGTTATCTGCTATTTTATTTCGCAGATGTGTCTGGTCATGGGTCCTCATCTGCTTTTGTGACTGTGCTGTTACGTTTTATGATTGGGCGAGTTATCCGTCGTCATATTACGGAAAATGATCATGCGGCGCTTGGTGCTGCGCCAGAAGGTCTTTTAGAGCACATTAACAACCAAATTTTGGCGACGGGCTTGGGTAAGCATTTGACGGTTGTGGCAGGCTGTTTAGATACCGAGACCAGTACATTACGGTATGTTGTAGGTGCTCAACTACCCAGACCGATTATGATCGTAGATGGCAAAGCAGACTATTTACCCGGCAAGGGCAAGCCGGTGGGTATATTTGAAGATGCGGTTTGGGACGTGGAGGAAATACAGCTACCAGAAAGGTGCGCTTTAGTCCTTTTGTCTGATGGAGTTTTCGAGTTGGTGCCTGATAAAGAGTTAATCGACAAAGAAAAAACCTTACTGCAATTTTTGGGCACTAGCTCAAACACCATTGAAAATTTGAAAGATGCGCTGTCAGTTGATTTTATTGAGTCCCCCCAAGATGACGTATCGATGTTGTTACTGACAAGAGGAATGTAGGGTGAATCCTGGTAAAATTCTTGTAGCAGACAGCATGGGCGATTACCTACTTAAGCTTTCTGGTGATGTGAGGGTGACACTGTGCGGAACATTGAATCGGCATATTGAGACCATTTTTGGTAGTAAAAATGTCAAGCAAGTCGTTGTTGATATGTTAGATGCCGATTGCCTAGATAGCACTACGCTAGGGCTACTTGCAAAATTGGGGCTTCACTGTCGCAAGCAATACGGCATTAACCTCCAAGTTTTTTGCGAAAATGCGAGTATTCTACGTACCCTGGAGCACATGAGTTTTGACGAGATTTTCGATATCTTTCAAGATGTTCCTGAAATAAAAGAACACATAAATTTGCACAATATTGGCATCGAAAACGTGGCGGTTGACGATATTCGGCGCCAAGTTTTGGAGGCACATAAACTGCTAATCGAGATGAATCCAGAAAATAGCGCAGATTTCACCGACTTGATTAGCGCCCTTGAGTCAGATAGTTGACGAGATATTTTCCCGAGCATTGAGCTTGCAGCGAATATACTCACTATGCCGAATATGCAGTAAATCAGCTACTCTACGTATTATGCTTTCTTCATGTTTATCTAAGTGACCATCAGCATAGGCAACACGCCACATCGCGGTCATTAGCGATAGTTTCTTCTCAATATCAAAGTGCTCATTAATCTCTCGTGTAAATTGGTACAGTGATGTTGCTTCGGTGACCTCTTCACGAGAAAGGCTGATCAGTTCATCAACTTCTTCGGCGCTTAGGCCGAGCATGCGAGATAGGGTTTCTGCAATTGAGTTCAGCTCTTGTTCATCAAGATTCCCATCAATCACCATGACCTCTATCAGCAGGGCAGCCATAGCGAGTTGATCCGCACTGACCGCATCTGAATCAGCCTCTAAAACTTTTTTTGAAAAAAAACTCTTTATTTTATCAATCATTTGTCTAGCTCTTTCAACCATACTTCTAACTTAACTTGATCGGCCACAAAGCTTCTAATACCGTGCGCTAATTTTTCAGTCGCCATGGGGTCATCATTTAATTCATAACGGAAGGCGCTTTCACCTGCCATTTTATAATCAATTTTATCACCGGTATGTTTGGGATCTAGTTTACGATCTAAGGTGCCAAAATCATCATCTAGTTCTTGCAAAAGTTGCGGGCTAATAGTGAGTCGATCACAGCCTGCTAGTTCGGTAATTTCACCTATATTTCTAAAGCTTGCGCCCATCACTACGGTGTCATAGCCAGACTGTTTATAGTAGTTATAAATTTGCGTGACTGACTGCACACCCGGATCTTCGGCAGCCGTATACTCAGATTTATCGGTATTAGCTTTGTACCAGTCCAATATCCTGCCTACGAAGGGGGAGATTAAGAATGCCCCTGCATCTGCGGCGGCGGCTGCCTGAGTAAAATTAAATAGCAACGTTAGGTTGCAGTTGATGCCTTCTTTTTCAAGTTGCTCTGCTGCACGTATACCTTCAAAGGTTGATGCCATTTTAATAAGAACACGTTCTTTCCCTATGCCGGCTTGCTCGTACAGCGCAATTAGCTGACGCGCTTTGGTAATAGATTTTTCAGTATCAAAGGATAATCGAGCATCGACCTCTGTTGAGACACGCCCAGGAATAACATTGATGATCTTTTCGCCAATACCGACCGCTAATTTATCCATGCAGAGAGACAGTTGCTCATCACTTGATAGCTTCCCCCCAGAGACAGACGCAATAACCTCTTTAACAAGGCCCTCATAGGCAGGCATCTGAGCGGCTTTTAATATCAGCGATGGGTTAGTCGTGGCATCTTCAGGAGAATACTGACTAATCGCCTCAAAATCGCCAGTATCGGCAACGACAGTCGTCATTTCTTTTAATTGTGCTAATTTACTTATATTGCTCATTTGTTCATGGCTCCTGAAGTGGCTTTTAATGCGGTTGTTAAAACGTCAATTGTCGCAGTGGGCTTGTAGGCATTCTCGCTAATGTGTCGCCTAAACAGCCGTGCACCAGGCATGCCATGAAATAACCCTAAAATATGGCGTGTCATCGCGTGCAGTTTGGTGCCCTTACTCATCTCATTATCTATGTAATCAAGAAATTGTTCAGCGATTTTTTCACGGCTCTTAACCGGATGATTGGCACCATAGATATCTTGATCAACAGTAGCCAATATATAGGGGTTGGTATAGGCCTCGCGTCCCATCATTACCCCATCTAAATGGTTCAAATGCTCAATAGATTGTTCGAGGGTGGTAATACCCCCATTGATGACAATTTCGGCATCGGGGAAATCACGCTTTAATTGATAAACACGATCATAGTTAAGCTCAGGTACTTCTCGATTTTGTTTTGGGCTAAGGCCTTTAAGCCATGCCTTTCGCGCATGCACTACAAATGTGTTGCAACCGGCGTCAGAGAGGGTGCCAACAAATTGGCACAAAAAGTCATAAGAGTCATAGTCATCGACACCAATACGATGCTTTACAGTCACCGGAAGGTCTACTGCGTCTCGCATGGCGGCTACGCAGTCAGCGGTAATAGCTACATTTTTCATCATAACGGCCCCGAACATTCCGCTCTGGACACGATCACTGGGGCAGCCGCAGTTAAGGTTTATTTCAGCGTACGCATATTTTTCAGCGAGTTTACATGCAGCGGCTAAATCGCCTGGGTTGCTCCCACCTAGCTGCAATGCAACGGGGTGCTCTGCGGCATTCATCTCCAAAAAACGCTCGGTGTCACCATGCAATATGGCTCCGGTAGTGAGCATTTCTGTATAAAGAACGGCATGTTGGCTGATTAAACGCAAAAAGAACCGGCAGTGCCTATCCGTCCAGTCCAACATTGGTGCGACACAAAATCGTCGGCTAGGCTTGCTACCCGTGGTTGGGGCTGTAGTGGTCAAGGGCAACATTACTCTAGAGTTGGTTAAGACGAACTTTAGCGTGCAGTATAAAAGTCAGAGACCGAAAAGTCCCTTGAAATTGATGTATCCAGAGTCTTTTTTAGTTTATACCTCTACTGGTGCTTAGAATGATAATGTGAAGTGGGGGGCACTATGTATAAATTGCCTTATCTTAGTGTTTTTAGCGGCTATCATCGGTTGCACATTTGCACTATTATTCCGCTCTTAATTAGAAATTGTCACTAATAAAGAGAATAAGAATGCATATAAATCATAGGCCGATAGCGGCAATTAAAGACGGTTTGTTATTGTTGGTTACAGTCTTGGCACTGACGTTTTATTCCTCCTTAGTCCTGAGCCATGCAGATCATGACAAAGCCCGCTTTGTCGCCGCCACCGGCGTCGATAGTGGCAAGTGCGATGATGCTGCACAGCCGTGTAAAACGATTAACTATGCCGGATTGCAGTCTAACAAGGGCGATACTATCCGGATGGCTGCGGGTAACTATAAGGTCGAAGATGTCGATACGCTGTTTTATCTGCTTAGTGATCTAGTTCCTGTAAAAGGTTTGTACAGTGAAGAATCTGCTTTCGCTAAAACCGATCCCAATAACATTACACGCCTAACTGGGGTGCCACTAGAATTCGCCGATAAATTAGCCAGCAAAGGCTTTACCGTAATTGTTGACGCGAAAGGCTTGGATATCGATAAAACTCAAGATATTCGCGAAAAAATGCAGGTTTATGAACGATTAAAAGAGGCCAAGGCAGCAACCAACTGTGAAAATGGTTTTGCTGGAGATCACGCCTGTGAAAACATGGACTTATTGTCACATGTCCCGCTCTCGAGTTTTTCAACTAACCCTAGTGCTGCCAACGATGTTTGGGGATTTTACGATGTGAATGCGTTGGCGTCGTTGAGGTAACTAACCCTGAGTCGCCGCGTATGGTAGGAAGTGTTTCTAGTCAGTCAACCTCTTGGCGTGATATCAAAGTTTATCAACACTTTAACTTTCAAAGCGCACGATGGGAGAGTTACGCCTATGTGACAGCCGATAGCGCGTCTGTTGGGACGATGATCATAGACTTACGTTCCTTGCCTGAGACAATTTCTGTTGCCGGCTCAGACTCAAGTGATATCAGTGCGCATAATGTTTATTTAAGTAATGTTGATTACTCGCTAGGGGTAGCACTCAACGGTGTCGAGCCCTATCTGCATATTTCTGGTTCAAATCGAAAGGGCGGCTCATTTAATACGTATGGGTTGGATAACCCTCAGTCACCGGTCTCAATCTATCAGAATAGCTCTTCCTCGCGCACAAACTATACTCATGATGTCAGCTCTATGGTGGTGACAGATGAGCGTAAGGATACTCAATGTGTTTCTGGTGGTCCTCACTGTGAGATTTTCTTTGATTTTAATGAAGATAACTTCCAGATTTGGGATAAAACGCAGAACAGTGCTCCAGCACGATTAAGTACGACCTCTTATAAGAATGTTTCTTATGTTCATTCAGGTTGGTACACAGAGGATAAGCAGGTCGTACTTGTTCATGATGAGCTGGACGAGATGGACTATGGACTTAACACGACGGTTCGATTATTTGAGATGTCAGATTTCAGAGCGCCGTCTCTTTTATCAACCTGGACGGGTCCAACTGGTGCAATCGATCACAATGGTTTTGTTCGTGGTAATCGCTACTACATGTCCAATTACACACGAGGGATGACTGTTCTGGATATTTCGGACACTTCCGTTCCAAAGGAAATAGGTTTTTTTGATACCTTCCCGATGTCTGACAATACGTCGTTTAATGGCGCTTGGGGTGTTTATCCTTACTTACCTAGTGGTGTCGTGTTGATTAGTGATATCAGTAGTGGACTCTACGTTGTTCGTGATAATACGCTGCAGACAGCGGAGGGCAATGCTAGTTTTGATGCCCAAAGTTATTTGGTTGAAGAGGGCGGTAGCGCAACAGTTGAGGTTGCACGCAACAATGGCACCGAGGGGGCTGTTAGTGTTAAGTGGGAGATTTTAGCGGGGGCCACAGATGGCGATGATCTGTCTCTTGATTCCGGGACGCTCTCTTGGGGCGATGGTGAAAGCCAGGTGCAGTCCATCAGCATTCCAGTTAAATCTGACAGTAATGGCGAGCCAAAAGAGAGCTTTTTCATTCGATTACATGATCCAGTTGGTTCACTATCGCTGGCATCGCCAAGCATTGCTATTATCTCGATAGAAGTCAGCGAAGGCGTTGTTCAACCTGAGGAGAATGAAGCACCCGTTGTTGATGCGGGTGCCGATATGACTGTGAACACCAGCACGACGGTTAACTTGCAAGGGTCGGCCACTGATGCAGATAGCTCTGTGCTGACCTATGCTTGGGAGCAGTTAACGGGAACAACAGTATCGATCGGTCAGTCTAACGAAGCAGCAGCGCAGTTCACTGCACCTGGCTCGGCAGGCGAACTCAGCTTTAGGTTAACAGTGACTGATGATCTGGGTGGCGTTGGCACGGATACTGTGGCGATTAGTGTTGTCGTAGCGGCTCTGCAACCGCCCGTTGTTTTACCTAAAAGTGGTGGAGGCGGTTGTACTATAGCCACTGACAGTTCACGTGATTCGTCGTTAGTGATCTTGATGCTAGCAACAGGCTTGCTGATGGCACGGCGGCGCTATTGGATCCGCCAGAAATAAGACAGACTTGACGGGATAATTATTATCCACCCTTTACCTGTGGGGTGGGTAGGGGCGCGTCTCGCTTAATCAGCTGATTAAGTATTATGGTTGATTCAATATCTTCTGCCATGGGTACATTGGCTAGCTTTTCTTTGAGAAATATCTCAAAGGATTGCAATGTCGCTGTACTGACGCGAAGCATGTAGTCATGAGCCCCTGCAAGCACACAGCATTCGGTAACCTCAGGTAAGTTAGCTACTGCTGATTCAAAGGCAGATGCATTGCCGGATGTGTTTTTGTTCACTTTCACAAATACAAAGGCGGAAACGTTGGCGCCTATCATCTGATGATTTAACTGGACGCTATAGCGTTCAATCAGACCGCTTTGTTCGAGCCTGCGAAGTCGCCTCAAACAGGGCGTCTGAGATAAGTTCACCTTGGCGGATAGCTCTGCATTGCTGATACGCGAATTATCCTGTAACGCGGATAATATACTGATATCAATATGATCTAATTTGTTATCCATTATTAGTATAATCTGCTAATTAATTATATTTAACGATTAATATATCACATATATTAAAAAATATGACTTTTCTTTGCCCGATAATGCCACTGTAATTTTGTTAATATTTCCCTTTAATAGAATTGCCAAAAGGGTATTAAGATGACGCAGAAAGCGCAGGCGCTGGATCGATGGATTCGCAGTGATTTCAAAGCGATGAACACAGGGTTGGAAGAGCTGTATTTTGAGAATCGCGATTCAACTGAGCCCTTGGGTAAAAGTATCAAAACACAATTAGTTGACGAGGGTAGAGCGCTCATTACAGATCTTCTCGGTGAGGGTAATACTGATGAGGGTTTTGATAGCGGATTTGAATTGTTGGGTAATGTTGGCTTTTACATGGCAGCCTGTCGCCGCCATGATATTACTGAGCCATCAAGAGAGACCAAATCACCGTTGCAAGAAGCCTCCGCCCTTGCCATGCAGCTGGGTGCATCACTCGGCGTAATTCCACGGTTTGCCTCTTGTCATTTGGAAACGCACAATCGTGCCGTCAACGGGGAATACAAAACGTTCACTTCGCTGGCAGATGAAAAGATATTTATCGACTTCAATACACGCGGCGTGTTTTCTTTTATTCGTGCTTCAGAGGCTCTGAGAAGTTGTCTGCCGCTGGGTGTCTCACATCCGATAACGTACGAATTATTGTCCACAGCCAAGGTAGCACTTGACGAGGTTTATGCCTCCAATGCGAGTTTATTTGATCAACTAGATATCAATCGGTTTTTCTATTGTGTCAGGCCTTACTACCGACCACACCGTGTTGGTTTGCACGAGTATAGGGGTGCGAATGCTGGGGATTTTGCAGGCATTAATGTTATTGATTTACTTCTGGGTGTCTGTAAAGCAGATGATCCCTATTACTCCCAGCTGTTGGTGGATAAATTCTTGTTCATGCGCCCAGAAGATCAACTCGTGCTTCGTGACTGTATGCGACGTAAAAGTCTGCTCGATAGCTTTCTAGAATGTCAGTCTGAGCATAAAAATGACCCTTGGTTCCAGACCAATTTAAGCATGTTTTTAGACGTGTGCGAGGCTCATGGCAGAGTGGCGATTCAGCATCACGAGCGGTTAGTGCGCAAATTTATAGAACGCCCTGCAGATGCGGGCGCACATACGGACCAGGCTGACCTTACTGCTAGCGGCCCACCTTTGCCCGTGCTTTTGAAAGGCCTTAGAAAGCTCTGCGATATGCGTTGCGCTGCACCAGCCACTGAGGGGTTTGATACCCGTTATAGAGATATTCAGAGCCTTAAGGACTGTATAGCATGATGGAAGATAATTTCGTTGATCAGCAAGGCATCTATTTGCTCAGTCATTCAGTCGGGCTGCCGCTGAAGAATTCAAAATCAGTTGCAGACGAGGGTTTCTGGCAACCTTGGGTTAGAGGTAATGAAAGCATCTGGAACCATTGGTTAGCCGAGATTGAGCGATTTAGGGGGCAACTTGGCACGCTGTTAAATAGCGATGCAAGCCACTTTTGTCCGCAAACAACGATATCCAGCGCGGTGAATAACATTATATTTTCGCTGACGCCTTCAACGCACAAAAATGTCATTCTAATGAGTGAGGAGGACTTTCCTTCGGTAGCTTACGCGCTGCAGCAATCGCAGAGCCTGGGTTATCAGATGCGTTATATTCCTGCAGGCCTCAACCTAAACGATTTAACCGTGTGGGATGAGTATTTAAGCGATGATGTTGCTTTAGTTTTGGTCACTCAAGTGCAATCTAACAATGGTGTTCAGTTGCCAATCGGGGCCGTTACTGCAATGGCTGCAGAGCGATCAATTCGGTCCTTAGTCGATATCGCTCAGGCTATCGGAATTATTCCCATCGATATTCAGCAATGGTCTGCCGACTTTATTGTCGGGTCCTGCGTTAAATGGCTTAGCGGTGGTCCAGGTGCTGGTTTTCTCTGGGTTAACCCAGACATACTTGAGCTCTGTCAGCCACAAAATGTTGGCTGGTTCTCCCATGAAGACCCATTTGAGTTCGACATTCACAATTTTCGCTATGCCAAAGATGCTCTTCGATTTTTGGGTGGAACGCCCTCGGTATATCCGTTTTGTATAGCGTCTGCCAGTTTAGAGTTTGTTGGCAACCTTGGGGTAGATAAGATCCGGCAACACAATTTAGAGCTGTGTGACAAAATTATTGCTAGCTTAGGGACGGGTGAATTGATGTCGCCTACTGAGTCCAACTGCCGCAGCGGAACGTTGATTATCCACTTTGGTGAAAAACATGATCAGATTACTGAAAAATTGCGCAGTCAAGGTGTTCATTTTGACAGCCGATCTAAAGGTATTCGACTTTCACCTCACATTTACAACTCTGAGGCTCAGATTGACGTTGTAACGCAACTGATAGGCAACAGTCGATAAGGCTAATCCATAACAGTAGAGTCCGTCTAAAGTGATCCTTTTAGGGCTAAAAACCGTTACACTTCAGTCATGGCTTTCGATCATCAATCATTTTTAAAATCGCTTACTCAACGCCCAGGTATCTATCAGATGCTTGATGGTGAGGGTAAAGCCAAAAATCTAAAGAATCGAGTCACTAGCTATTTTCGAACAACGGGCCTAACACCAAAGACAGCGGCATTGGTCAAACGTATTGTTGAAATCGATGTCACGGTCACCGAAACTGAAACCGAAGCGCTGATCTTAGAGCACAACCTAATAAAACAATATCGTCCGCCATTTAATATATTGATGCGTGACGATAAAAGTTATCCCTACATTTTTCTCTCGGATCGTGATCAATGGCCTAGATTGTCCTTTCACCGAGGCCCCAAAAAAGCGAAGGGAACGTACTTTGGGCCGTTTCCCAGTGTCCATGCAGTGCGAGATAGTATGAGCTTTCTGCAAAAAATATTTCGCGTGAGACAGTGTGAAGATGTCTTTTTTAAAAACCGGTCTAGACCCTGCTTACAGTATCAAATAAAACGTTGCTCAGCGCCCTGTGTTGATTTTGTCGAACCAGAGAGCTATGCGGAGGACGTGAATCTAACGCGCCTGTATCTTGATGGTAAGGCCGAAAAGATACTTCAGCAATTAGAGCAAGACATGGAAAAATCAGCTCTTGCATTGGAATTTGAAAAGGCGGGTGACTATCGAGATCAGATATCAGCACTGCGCCAAGTTCAAGCACAGCAAATGATTGAAAAGGGCCGTGGAACCATTGATATCGTGGCTGGTGCGGTAACTGACGGCCAAGCCTGCGTACATATGCTCTATGTGCGTCAAGGTCGCATATTAGGCAGCCGGAGTTACTATCCCAAGGCGCCATTGGCAGAGAAGGTCAGTGAACTACTCGATGAATTTTTACCCCACCTCTATCTAGATGGTGGCGGACGACCTGACTTGCCTAAGGAAATTTTAGTTAACGCTTCTTTAGAAGGCTCAGAGGTTTTGACGGCTGCGTTGAAAGAAAGGATAGGGCGGAACATAGAGATTCGTGATTCGGTCAGAGGTTTTCGGGCTAAGTGGATCGAACTTGCTCAACGTACTGCGCAACAAAATCTTGCCGGTAAGCTAGCGTCAAAGCAGACCTTGCAGCAGCGATTTGAATCCCTAAGAGACACCATTGGCCTTGACGAGATACCGCAGCGTCTCGAGTGTTTCGATATCAGCCACAGTAGCGGTGAAGCCGTTGTAGCATCCTGTGTGGTATTCGATAGTAACGGCGCACTGAAGAGTGATTATCGTCGGTTTAATATTGAAAATATCACCGGTGGAGATGATTATGCCGCCATGGAGCAGGCCATTAGACGCCGTTACACTCGGCTTATGAAGGGCGAGGGGAAACTACCTGATATTCTGCTTATCGACGGGGGTAAAGGGCAGATTGGTATAGCCAAGTCGGTGTTGACGGAACTTGGAGTAGTCGGTGTTATTGTGCTGGGTGTGGCTAAGGGAACAACGCGCAAGCCCGGTATGGAAACCCTAATCTTGGCTGACCAAAACAACAAAGTGATAGCGCGCCCGCAGCAAGCGGCTCTTCATTTAATTCAACAAATTCGAGATGAAGCTCATCGCTTTGCTATTACGGGTCACAAGCAGAGGCGGGATAAAAAACGTCGTACATCTACTCTGGAAGGTATTCCTGGGGTAGGGCCGACTCGTCGTCGAGATTTATTAAAACACTTTGGTGGAATTGTTGAAGTAAAGAAGGCCAGCGTGGCAGACCTTATGAAAGTGGTAAATATAAACAAAAAGGTTGCTGAAGCAATTTACGGCGCACTGTACAATGATTAAGCGATAACGTTTTTTTAGTTCTATTTATACACAGGTATCGGAATAACTATTTATGTGGAATCTGCCCAATATACTGACGTTAACGCGTATCGCGATGATTCCAGTCTTTATTGTTGTTTATTATTTGCCATGGGAATGGCATCACTTTGCCTCAGCCGCGATCTTTGGCCTAGCCGCTTTAACTGATTGGATTGACGGCTATTTTGCCAGAAAACTCAATATGGTCACTCCTTTTGGAGCCTTCCTTGACCCTGTAGCGGATAAACTCATCGTTGTTGCTGCTCTGGTTCTTCTATTGGAAGTCCACTCAACGCCTTGGTTCGCTCTTCCAGCAATCATCATTATAGGTAGAGAGATAGTCATCTCTGCTCTAAGAGAGTGGATGTCTGAATTAGGGTCCGGTCAAAGCGTTGCAGTATCCACTTTAGGAAAGGTGAAAACTTGGGTTCAGATGGTTGCTATAGCGATTTTGTTGCTCGCTAAGCCTGAGCAACACTTATTAACAATGATTGGATTGTCTGCAATTTATGCAGCGGCAGGGCTAACATTATGGTCTATGATTTTCTATCTTAAGAAAGCATGGCCACAATTAGGTGCCGGCGTTGATAAGTAGTTGATTTATTGCTCGTATTCCCTAGAATAGCGGCCTCGTCAAATGCTGTAAGAAAGAATAAAAATTAAGGCGCGGTAGCAAAGTGGTAATGCTGTGGACTGCAACTCCGCCATCGTCGGTTCGATTCCGACCCGCGCCTCCATTCTTTTAGTTAGCCTTTCTCTGCATAGACTAGGACTTTTTAACCGGTGGCGGTTAAATGACGTAAAGGCATTGTTAAAAGGTGAGAATCATTCCCTTTTCAGTTTTTGGTAATGTATACTTCTCGACGATTTCTAAAGCTTAGTTTTACTTAACGAAATCGTAAAGTTTTTATCTCTAAAAAGCCCCCTTCAGTATGCCCGGGTGGCGAAATTGGTAGACGCAACGGACTTAAAATCCGTCGGTGGAAACACTGTGCCGGTTCAAGTCCGGCCCCGGGCACCATAGTTACACGTAACCCATTGTTTTCCTTGTGTATTCTTGCAATTACACAGGTAGGGTAGACAATGCGGTATACACAAAAATAAGAAATGGCTAGTAATCACAGTCGAGGTTAACAATGGTAAAAAGGTAGTTTCTGACTACATTCTCATCGCTCCAGCTACCTGTTTTATCTGTGTCTATGGGCAAGCCTTTAAAAAGGGAATTCGAATGATTCCAGCCTGGGTCAGGGCGATCAGGTAATACAGAGTCATGTACAGATCTAAAGGCACCTTGACCATCATTAATAAGTATATGTGCACCATGAAAACTAGATTCAAAGTCCCTGGTTGAGTGAATAATATCAAGACTGTCATCTAAATTCATATCACGGAGATAAATATTTCCTTCTCCATGATGAGTATCCGCACGCTCTTGTAGCGGCAGTCGGGTTGCGGTTTCATCAACTAACTTTCCTGAGCCATCGTTCAATAGAACTTGCACGTAAGCTCCAACGTAATAAGGTAAATCTCTGGTAACAGCAACAACAACATCTATAAAACCATCGTTATTGAGATCACCTGCGACTGCATGATTATACTTGTTGTGGTTACTGCCGAAGGGGCCGGCCGGCAAATCTATCTGCTCCCAATTCTGTATCTGCGAAGTACCATCACTTAGGAAGATAGAGCCTTCCTGTGGAATTTGTTCAAAGTTATGTCTATTGTCAAAATTCCAGAATATTAGATCATCAAAGCCATCATTGTTAAGGTCAGTTAGCAGACTACTCATCGGATTTAAGTGATCATGATTCCATTCAAGGCCCACATAAGAGTGAATAGTAAAATTTCCCTGCCCATTATTGATCAGTAACATATTACAGGTGAAAACATCCATGTCACCATCACCATCTGGATCACCGCTGCTAGCATCATGAGAAAATCCACAGGCCAATCCTTTTCCATCGTTCTCATCATTAATATGGTCTGAACTCTCTACAAATTTGCCCTCTGAATTGGAAAGCAATAGGAAGTGAGGGTAAGGATCTATATAATTTTGCGTGTAGTCCTCACCTCTCACCTGTATGCCCATTGAACCGGCGAAGATGTCATCAATGCTATCCCCATTAAAGTCTTCGATGACCAGTCTATATGCAGAAGGGTGCGTAGAGGCCTCGCCTGACGCATAAATAGAGCTATCTTCTGTAAACCCACCTTGACCATCACTAAGATATATATTAACTGGCGCATCAACTTTTTGACTTTCCTCAACGGTATGCGGGAATAAAGCCCAAGAAACCACAAAATCCTCAAATCCATCGGCATTGAAATCGCCTATTGCCATATTATGGGCATCCTGACCAAAGAGTTGGTTAGTTTTAACGACACAATCATCAGGAGTGGGATAACAAATAGTTGCCGAATACCTATCTGTTATCTCAATACCGCCAAGCCCAATATTATGGACTTGGAAATAAGGAGTGGCTAGGTATGTTGCATTAACCGGTACCGGATTAATGTCAAACTTAGTAGGATTCTTTAAAATAGTTAATTCAAACGACTTAGAAGCTGTGCACTCTGCCTGGGAAGAGGCTTGTATAGACTTAATGTTAAAAGAAATTTGTTTCTCTTCATAAATAATAGGCGCTCTAAAATTAAAACTTAAGCCATCTACAGAGCCTTGCCATAATAAATCAGGACTATCAATGACAAATGTGCAGCCTTGAATACTCGGCGTTATCGTAAGATTAACCAATCCGTAACTTTCAATTGAGTTAGGCAACCCGGAAACTGAAAATGTTAATGCTGCGGGCCTAGATGAACTTCCTCCACCGCAACTTACGAGTAGAAAACAAGAAATGCTTAAATAAAATAAAAGTTTAACGATAGGAGTAGCTCCTCAAAATCTATTGCGCCGAATCCAAAGAAAAAATCACAATGGAGGCTAAAATCAGACCTTAAACAGACATATCAAAGATAAGCCCTGAGCGAGTATCGGTTTCCTCAACTATCTTTCTAAGCTTTTCCATAGGAGGCTTTACTTACTATGGCAAAAGCTACTCAATCATGCAAACTCACACCCTAATTCAAACCACTCTTCTAATGTATACCCACAGACACAGTAACAATCAAAAGTACAAGTACAAAAAACACCCCCGCCCCCTGAAGGCTGCCCCAAATGGAAAACTCATGGGCGCCTTGTGTGAGTCTGAGGTAGACAAAATGGTAGACGTGAATGTGCCTTTGACAATGAACTACAGGGGTGTCAACATCAGTAAACACAAGGATCAGGGGTGTTGCTAATGCCTAGCTGAGGCAATGACGGGAGGCCCCGGGCACCATTTATGATTTTGTAAAAATAAAATACAATTAAATCAATAATTTAAAAATCACACAATCCAAAAAAACACTAAATGTACCATAGGTTACTTGCGTAACTTTCGTTCATGCCAAGCTTTTTGCCGACCTCCAATAATTGTACCTGATTCCACTGATAAAAATTAGATAGATTTGAGCCGACAGCAATCTGCATAGGATAGATATGAAACGATTACTTTTGCTAATTCCATTAGTCTCCATGTCCACCTTTGCTGATGACGCTACCTTCCACATTATCATTGACTAGTTGGAAATAAAAAGCAGTACTTAGCATTAGTATTTCATAATGAGGTGTTGAATGTCGGGATATTGGGAACCAGAAATTGATCGCTGCGTAAAAAGACTGGCATGGATTGTATCCATTTTCATCTGGTTCATAGTTGGTGCTATTGTTTGGTTTGAAGATGAGATTCGCACTTTGCAGGAAGATGATCCATTAAAGCTTCTTATGTATTTTGGAGGCGCTGTAGTTCTTATGGCTATATCCAGTTATATTAACGGAGGAGCGATAAGGCGAAACCACATCAGCCCTTTCTTGGTACGACCACTATTGCTCAAGCAACCTATTGTCTGGCTAACTTTAATCGGAACAGCTATTACCACAGTGTTCGTAAACACTCAGTGATGTCAGTTTAGACCTGCTCTCAAAGGCTCTACCCAAAATCCTTTTTTATCAGCGGAAAATACTTCTCACCTCGATCTAGCCCTGATTTGACTGGATGGGCTATTCAGCTATGATCAGGTGATCATTTTAGTCATATTGCTCTATTTGCAAAGTATCGGATATCATTATGTGTCTAATGAAAAACATCAGCTCCCTAGCTCTTTGCTTATTGGTCGTTACTTCTTGTGGCGGCGGTAGTGAGAAAATTGAAGTCACTCAGCCCCAAGCGGCAGCTCCCACCGGCCTATTAATTCCGGTTAGTGACAGCACCGTATTACTGGACAGCATGCGTGGCGGATTTGCTCAGATCGCTGAAGCTAACGCTGCGCGTATGGGCGGCCAGGTTCTGGAGGCCACGTCAGCAGATGCAAGCACCAACTTCACCATAACCTACACCCTAGAGGCTAATGTCGACGAGCATGATTTTGTTAAATACGATGGAGAGCATCTATTTATAGCGCCCAGCCGAGGCATGGATTGCTGCTTTATAGTTAACGATGCATTAGCACCTGAAATGACCATGGCTGACGTAATGACTACTGAAAATGATGAGCGTAGTATTCGTATTTTAGCGACAGACCCCAGCGATGCCAGTGCCTTAGAAGTCAGCACTATAGCTTTAAGTGACAATCTGTCTGTAGAGGGTCTCTATGTAAACGACTCCCAGCTTGTGGCTATCAGCAGTTCAGGCTGGTGGGGTGGCTATGGTGACTCCTTTACCCGCGTCGCCAACTGGGAATCACAAACAACTATTCTTAGCGTTTATGATATCGCTGATGTAACTGCGCCCACCAATCAGATAAATATTGAATTCGAAGGTGGTTTCGTCAACAGCCGTAAAAAAGGTGACATTGTCTATCTCGTCGCTCGCCACACTCCAATTATCGAAGGCTTTGTTTATTATCCCGATGACACACAAAAGATTGAAAATGAGCGTCTGTTAAGTGAAATATCGCTAGAAGATATGCTACCCACCATGTCCATTGATGGGGTTTCAAGCCCCTTAGTTAATGCCGGTGATTGTCTCATTACTGATTCCGAGCATGAACTATCTCCCGCAGTCAACGGTTATCCCACTATGACAATCCTTATTGCAGTTGACCTTGTCGATCGCAGTATTGCCAAAGCACGCTGCTATCTAGAGCCCACAGACGGTATCTATGTCAGTCAAAATGCAATCTACCTCAGTCAAATTGATTACGATGACTCTCTGATAGAGCCATCGTCACGCACGATTATTCATCGTTTCGAATTGACGGAAAATTTGGTATATCAAGGATCAGGGGCAGCTAAAGGCTCCCTTTATCTTAGCGGTGACAGAGATTTCAGAATAAATGAGCATGATGGATATCTGCGGCTAGTGACTACACAGAGAACCGGTGATTCGTCAGATACTGTTGACCATAAACTTTCTATACTTAAATTAAGTACCCAAGATGTTGAGCTTGATCTCGTCTCCACCTTGCCTAATTCTGAGCGCCCAGAAGCCATCGGAAAACCCAATGAAGCTCTTTATGGTGTGAGATTTATGGGTGATGCACTGTACCTAGTTACCTTTGAACGTATCGATCCACTGTATGTTGTTGATCTCTCAAAACCCACAGATCCAATGATTGCCGGCGAGCTAATGGTGACTGGCTTTTCGGACTTTCTTCATGCGGTCAATGACGATCTACTCATGGGCTTAGGACAGGATGAAAATGGCTTAGTCAAGTTAGAGCTTTTTAATGTTGCAGATATGACCGCACCCTACTCTCTGGGGGGTATTTCTTTGGGAGAAAGTGAGGGAGCATCCTGGGGATACTCAGAAGCGCGCTACAATCGTCATGCATTTACCTATCAGGCAATTGATGCCAGCAAAGATCGGTTTCTTATCCCAGCTACCATTTCGTTTTATTCGGCAGAAATGGGTTATCAAGAAGATAATCGGCTGTATATGTTTGAGATCAATAGTAAAGACAACGCAGCCTTAGCCTCTATTGATGAGATCGGCCGGATTAGCGCTGGGCGAGAATGGTGGCAAAGCAACGTCAAGCGCTCTGTGATTCATGATGATGCAGTGTATTACGTTAATGGTAACGCTGTATGGTCGGCTTTATGGACCAATCCTACCGAACAAAAAGGCCCGCTATAAAGTTATAAAAAAAGGGCTGCGCATTGCGTAGAATAACTATTCCTACGCACATCTAGAGCCGGTAACTATCTGCATAGGTGGAATCTTAAAGGTTCTGCCTTTTTTGCGTTGCCCATATAGATATCAGAACTAGGCTCTTTCGGGAGGGGGGTACCTTGATCTAGCCCTGATTTGACTGGAGGGGCTATTCAGCTATGATTAAGTGATCAATAAGGGGAGAGGCTAATGAAAAGGGGTCTGCAATGAGTAAAGAAATGCCGATGCAAACCAAGTACTTATCGTAGACTTTGCAATGCTTTAATGAATTCGCGCGCCTTGCTCGAGTAATTTTTTCTGTACTAACTTGATGTCAACATCTGCGACATCAACACCTGTCTGTACAGAAATAGCCGCCGCAACCCCAGCACCCTGACCATTGACGGCGCAACACATCATATTACGCACTGCAGCATGGGAATCACGATCGCCACCGGTGCTGCGTCCCGTCACTAAAAGATGACGAACACCTTTCGGCAGCATTGCACGGTAGGGCAGCTGAAAGTAACGGCCCGTCGTGGGTAAAATGAGGATGCCATAGCCATCGATAAATTCTGGGAAGATACCAATGCTATCGTCAAACTTCCCTTGCTCACGAACATCCTGGGCGGTCATATTATAAACAGCATCAATTTTCCGAAATTTCTCAATTTGGCATTCTCGCACCCTGGGTTAAATTGTTTGAGGGCTTTTATAGCCAACATAGCCTGCCGTCGGCCCTCCATCTCACCTTTTGTAAGGTGGTCTGGGTTAGTGGCATCAAGGCCAGCCAAATGAATCAAATTCAAATAAGTCAGGTCACCTTGATCGGTAATAGCGCCCCAGGTTCCAGTAATCGTGTTTAGATTCTCTGGTATTAGTCCTGATTTAATGGCCTTTTCAAACGGTTTCTTGAGGTATGGCGAAAATAGTGCGTCTTCTTTACCTGAAGTTTCCATGGCCCAGTCTGGGCCACACCAGTCACTGTAGGTATGTGGGTCTGCTTTAACGTCCTCTATAAAACGCATTTTATCGACGCCATTCATTGAAAACATAACAGACGCCGCCATCATTTCTTCGACCGGCGTTTTGTTTACT
>LWDU01035242.1_pt1 | contig 28781 bp, 26 predicted proteins | sample 727161 | NCBI WGS metagenome assembly LWDU01 (sample SAMN04566230, study PRJNA314399) | hydrothermal vent metagenome | isolation source: deep sea hydrothermal plume seawater | place: Mexico: Gulf of California, Guaymas Basin | collected 2004-07-11
TTCATACAGAGACGGCAACAACAAAGCGTCGGCAAATCGATATAGCGAGGCAAGCTTCTCATCCCCAACATGACCCATGATTTTTAAACCACTGACACTATCAGCCGCGATATCTTCCTGCTTCCAACCTCTGGCACCCACGATAATCAGGTTGTTTGATCCTCCCTTTGCTCTGTAATCTTTGTAGGCGGCAATGAGTGAGCTGAGATTTTTCCTGGGTTCCCGGGTGCCAACAAAGAGAAAATAAGTTTCGACTTCCGGTTTATCCTCTGCAGGGTCAAAATTTTCCACAGCTTCATGGATCACATTTATTTTCGAGCACGTACCTTTAAAGTACTCAGCCACATCCTTCTTTGTTGCATGAGATACCGCAATGACCTGATCTGCGAGTTTGATACTTACAGGCATCAATACGGACTCCAAGATTCGATTAGTGGTTATCATCGTTTCAGGATACTTTACCCAGACCATGTCATGTATCGTGACAACTTTTTTAATACGCGAGCCCAACAGCAGCGGTAAGTGGTGCCTGGGTGACCAGAATATGTCTATTTTGTCTTCCCTGGCCCACCTTGAGAAGCTAAATTGAGTTCTTATCAGGCTAAATAGCCTGTTATGTTGTTCGAATTGTCGAACCACGACATTGGGATTTTCAATGGAATGTAATATTGGCCGATCGGCATATAAAAACCAGGTTACATCAGGATAGTTTGTCAATTCGTCGAGTATACATTTTGTGTACCTTCCGATGCCTGAGAGGGGAACAGTCAATCCTCGAACATCAACTCCGATCCTCATCGTCGACTCCTAACAAGCGTTGTCTGCCAGTTTCCTGTAGATCCGGTTGTAACCTACACCCATACTTTCACCGGTAAACAACGCCTCAAACCTTTTCCGCGCAGCAAGACCAAGCCTTGCTGCTTCATCTTCGTTCTCATGCAGGCGGCTCATCGCCTTCGCCAGGTCATTGGGATCGTTCGCTCGAACTACCAGGCCAGTTTTCTCGTGTTCATTAACATAGCTGGTCCCTGAACCCGCTTCTGCCGTCACTAATGGTTTACTGAACATTGCCCCTTCAACCAGGGTGACGCCAAATGCCTCTGAGCGCACATGAGAGGAAAAAACCACACCCTTGCAGAGTGTCAATAACGCAACCTTTTCTTCATCTGAGATCTGACCGGCAAGTACCACATTATCTAACTCGAGTCGCTCAATCTGATCATTCAGCTCTGATTCCAGCGGCCCTGAGCCTGCAATAACGACTTTAAATTCTGCGTTTCGGCATGCATCGATTAGCACATGGAGCCCCTTGTAGTAGCGAAGTACACCAACAAACAGAAAAAAACCTTCACCATATCGTTTCTTGCACGAAGCCATCAGTGAAAGGTCCAGGCCAGGATACGAGGTTTCATCCAGGCCAATAGGTACAACCCGCACCTTACTTTTGTATCTCTCCAATATCCGGCTGGAATCTCGATAGTTCGGCGATGTCGCAACAATACAATCGATGGACGAAAGAAACTTGTGCATTAGTGGGGTGTAGAATCTGAGGAACCCCTGTTGTCGAACAATATCAGAATGGTATGTAATGACGGTTGGCTTGGAGACACGACAGGCAATATGCAGCACATCTGCAAAGGGCCAGGGAAAATGATAGTGGATTACGTCGGCCCAATCCACTTGACGGCTAAACTCCGAGAAGCCTGTCAAACAAAACCCGCACGACGCAACCTCAAAATTAAGTTTGACTCTAACCACCGTCGTCTTATCGACCAGGACTTCCTTAGGAACAGGTATTTCGCTCGGTGTGAAAACCCGGCTTTCAATTCCCAGCGGTAGTGTGTTGCGGCAGATCTGACGCATTACCTCCTGACCACCGCCTTGAGTGTCCGGGAAATAGGTTCGATAGACGTGAAGAACTTTGAGGTTGGAGCTGACAGTATTCAATCAGTCCTCTTTCTTGTGAAACGGGGTTACATTGTTGGCGCGCTGCCTTCTCACATCATCCAGCAACATCACAGGGTCTGCACCGGACAAATGCATCGAGTAGCCACTCACATAATTTTCAAGGACACTTTTCACAATAGTGTAGTCGGCATTTTCGCAGGCATCTTGGAGTGTTAAACAAATGACAACAATCTGGTCAAAAGGCAGGGCCTCTTCATCTGCCATCATTATTTTGGGATGGCGGGTGCCGGAGATGGACTGGCCTATAATAAGTTCTTCGTAGAGTTTTTCACCTGGACGTAACCCTGTGTAGACAACCTTAACTTGCGAGTCAGTATCGCCTTGATTCGAGTCACCAGAACTGACTTCTTTACCGTGCAGGTGTATCATTTTGATAGCAAGATCACTGATGTTCACCGGCTCCCCCATGTCAAGCACAAAAACATCACCACCCTTCGCCATGGCTCCTGCTTGAATCACCAACTCTGCGGCTTCAGAAGCTGTCATAAAGTATCGAGTAGCATCTTTGTGCGTCACGGTTACTGGACCACCTGACAGTATTTGCCTCTCAAATAAAGGCACAACTGAGCCGGAAGAGCGGAGTACATTCCCGAATCGAACCATGCTAAACCGAGTTGTGCTCGATTTAATTGCAAATGCCTGGACAATTAGCTCCGCCAACCTTTTTGTCGCACCCATTACATTCGTCGGTCGAACTGCTTTATCTGATGATATCAGAACCAGCTCTTCTACCTTGTTCTCTTCAGCAGCATTCGCAACATTCCAGGTGCCAACCACGTTGTTACGAACACCTTCAATTACGTTACTTTCAACCATTGGAACATGCTTGAAAGCAGCAGCATGGTATACCGTTTGAATCTCAAAATTATGCATCACATTTGAGAGATGCTTCTGGTTCATTATCGAGCCCAGCAAAAGCAACAGCTCCGTTCCCGGATCACACAGGGGCTTCAGTTCCTTCTCAAGATTGTACAGAGCGAACTCGGAGTTATCATAAAGAACTAAACGGGCTGGTCTGGACTGGAGTATTTTTCGACACAGTTCAGAACCAATCGTGCCACCGGCCCCGGTGACCATGACGGCTTTCGATCTGGTGGATGATGCCAGCAATTCCTGATCGGGCGGGACCATTTCACGCCCAAGCAGATCGCCTATTTCGACTTCCATGACCTGATTAACCGTAGCACTACCGGTGATCAAGTCAGCAAATGTGGGAATGGTTTTCACTAGTATCGGCAGCGTTGCCAGCCGATTGAGAATAACACTTCTTTGTTCAATGCTTGCAGATGGCACAGCGATGAAAATCTGCTTAATACCGTAACTATTTACTAAACGATCAATATGAGCAGCATCGTAAACACGAATCCCGTGTATGATATTTTTTCGCAATGCCCGATTATCGTCAATGAAAGCAACCGGTACATAGTCAGACCCATTGAGTAGCGTTATTGCCAACTGAGCACCTGAATCACCTGCCCCATAAATCGCAACAGGCTCACGCGTCCGGTAACTGTTCGTCCAGCCATAAAAGTAACCACGTACTACAACGCGACTGCCACCAACTAACAAAATGGAAACGAACCAGAAAATAATGGGTGATGACCTTGGAAAAGTGACCGCCTGGGACAGGTATGCAATCAGTGAAACAACGATCGTCGCTGCAGTGACGCCTTTCACCACCGGTATCATCGAACTTGGGCCGATATACCGGACAACTGCTCTGTAATATCCGAATTTACGCAACGAAAAGACACCCGTAATTGATACAGCGACGTACAGCCACCAGAATGGGCTGGTATCCTTCCATAACTCACCGTAGCGCAGAACAACAGATATCCAGAGTGCCAGCGGTAAGAGAACGGCATCAGCAAGCATCATGACGGTACGCTTGGAGCTTTCAGACAGCTTTGTTTCCATTATTTTGTTCTCAGGTACTCAATTCTTGGCACTTCTTGACCCGCACCCGAAACCCAATCCTTTATTATTAATGGCACGGCCGCGAATAGTAACAGAATCAATCCGAAATCCGAAAGCTGATGGGCCACTACAGCTATCGGAAGCAACCAAAACACATTCACCCCTATAGATAATAATAGTGTCCTAAGTGTTCCGAATCTGCGGTTCAAATGTTGATAAGCGTGTTGGCTATGGGCTTCGTGGATTTTTCTATGACTTAACAACCTGACGATAATGGTTAAACAGGTGTCAACGAGGAACTGGCATAACAGGATCATCCAAACCCACACTGAAAGAAAATCTGTAGTTAGGGCAAGTACGCCCAACATCAAACCAAAAAAGTTACTCCCCGCATCACCCATAAACAGTGTCGCCCTCGGCCAATTCATCCACAGATACCCAAGTGCAATGCATCCGGTCAACAGGCTGACAACATGCCATTCATCTATCGATTGACCACTGATCAAAACAGCAGCAAAACAGACGAAAACCACTTCAGACGCAGCTATACCATCTATTCCATCCATAAAGTTGAATAAATTCTGCAACCATAGTAGAGATATTGCTCCAAAAAGGAGCCCGACATATCCCAGATTAACAATGACGCCCTGTACATTAATGGGGGGAAAATCTAACCAATAGATACACCAACACGCCGCGAATATATACACCGGCAAACGAACAAGGATAGTCAACATCCCTCTATCGTCAATGTAACCCACAATTCCAACCAGACATGGCCCCAGGCAAACAAGCAGGACTTCACTACTTGTTAGTTTTAAGAGCCAAAGACTCACTACACCTATCAAAAAAAGCACAATCAAAACGATGCCTGAACCTGTTGGTGTCGGGGTCTGGTGCGCACTTCGAAAATTCACATCAGCGAAAAATCCAAATCGAATCGCTACAAACAGATAGAGATAAGATAAGAGAAAACTCAAGGATAGAGAAAACCCTAATAAAAATAATGTATTTTGATCCATCAGTTCATGATTAAATCGAGGTGCTCTTCTTTCTGAAGATAAAATTAGCGGAACAAGACATTGCATGTTTAAGAAATGGTTTATGGCCTAACACATTGAAATAGAATGTTTCAAATACGCCCCTTATTATAAGAGTTAGAGCTCCATGTCTATTTCTATTTAGTGCTTTTCTCCAATTCTTGACATTACCATGGTCCGGTTCGATAGTACCCAACAGTTTATCCGATCCGGAAGCTGATGATCCAACAGGGGCTTTATTTATCCATACGGGCAGAATGCATTTTGACAAAACAAGGTGAATACACGTACTTCAGCCAGATAGGCGAGGCTGGACGAAACCATTCCATCGGAAAACCTTTTACTGACCCGGAATGTGCAGAGACATTGGCTGACCTGGCTTTTTTATTCAGCCAACTGCCAGAGCCCCCAGCCAGAGTGCTGGAATGTGGTTGTGGTACTGGCTGGTTGTCCTTCTTCTTAGCTAAGCGGGGTTATCAAGTTATCGGTCAGGATGTGTCTGCAGAAGCGGTAGAGCTGGCGAAAAAAAACCCGCCCTTTATCCAGAATGGTGATGTCGAATTCATCTGTTCGGATTTTGAAAGTATGACGTATCAAGACGAATTTGACGCCGTGATTTTTTATTCTTCACTGCACCATTCCGAGGACGAACTATCTGCCATTGCCTCAGCCTATAAGGCTCTTAAGAGTGGTGGCGTGCTATTGGCCATCGAACCAGGCCTGGGACATGAAGAGAACTCCCAGGAGGTTATCAAAAAATATGACGTGGGTGATCGGGACATGCCTCCTTCCCTCATTACCCGTCGTGGTAAAGAGGTTGGTTTTCGCAAGTTCAAAACCTACCCTCACCCCTCACACCTGATGAAGATATTCTATGGTCGCTTGCCGCACGGACCCTTTAGAAAAAGGATCTGGAAAATCCCCGGCTTGAAGTATCTCATCCTGATGGCTCTGATGATCTATCGCAAACAAGACAATGGGGTGGTTGTGATGCACAAATAGAACTCGGTCGGCGTATCCTACGACCCCCCAAGTCATCAGTATTTATTTTTATATGGTCGGGACGACAGGATTTGAACCTGTGACCACCACACCCCCAGTGTGGTGCGCTACCAGACTGCGCTACGCCCCGATTGAATAACTACCTCTTGCAAACTGATTGTTTTTCCAGGTTCGCACCACACGTAGTGTGGTGTGCGACCAGACGGGGACGCCTAGTCTGCGCTACGCCCCGATTGAATCAAACCTAACATTTAGGAGGCGCGAATTCTAACCGATCGACTATTGATTGACGAGGTAATCTGGCAATAAAACCCAGGATTAACACTTTCATATTTCTAGGATTTCAGGACGCTCAATACATCCTCAAGCTCAATGATCATCTGATGGATCAATTGCTTGTACTGCGTGTTGTCTTCCTTCTGGTCATCCCCAGAGAGTCTCTGTCGGGCTCCGCCAATAGTAAAACCCTGGTCGTATAAGAGTGACCGAATCTGCCGGATCATCAGCACATCCTGGCGTTGGTAATAACGGCGATTGCCACGGCGTTTAACGGGTTTTAACTGGGGAAACTCCTGCTCCCAATAACGAAGCACGTGAGGTTTAACCGCGCACAGACCGCTGACTTCACCGATGGTAAAGTATCGCTTACCCGGTATAGGGGGTAACTCTGCGTTATGGTCTGGGTCCAGCATATGCTTCCACTCTGGCTTTCAGTTTCTGTCCTGGCCGAAACGTGACAACTCGACGGGCTGTAATGGGAATTTCTTCACCGGTTTTGGGATTACGTCCAGGTCTCTGACTCTTGTCTCTAAGGTCAAAATTTCCGAAACCGGACAGTTTCACCTGCTCGTTGCCTTCAAGCGAGGCCCGGACTTCTTCAAAAAAGAGCTCAACAACTTCCTTGGCTTCTCTCTTGTTCAACCCCAGCTCCTCAAACAGCTTTTCCGCCATTTCGGCCTTGGTCAGCGCAGTCATTCTCAGTTCCTTAACGTGGCACCCAAATTGTTTGCCAATACATCAACTATTTCATCAATGAATTCGTTGATCTCAGCATCTGTAAGAGTGCGGGAAGGATGCTGGAAGGTCAAGCCCAAAGCAACACTTTTTCTATTAGGATCAATGCCTTTGCCCTGATATACGTCAAACAACATTAGGTTTTTAAAGGCGGTTTTAGCCACAGAACGGACACACGCGTTGATTTCCGCGGCGCTGACGCCATTGTCGACGATAACCGCTATGTCCCGGCGAACTTCCGGAAATTTAGACAAACGGTCGGCTTCGGGGACACGTCTTGACGTGATTTCATCCAATTTTAGCTCAAATAAATACACATTCTGCTCGATTGCCAGTGATTTTTGAGTTCTGGGGTCCATCAGACCCAGATATCCCACCAGATTTCCATTGCGTGATATCTGCGCGGTCTGGCCTGGATGCAGGGCAGGATGGTGCCCTTTCGAAAATTCAAATTCCTCTATCGCCCCCGTCAGATTTAGAACGGACTCCACATCTCCCTTAATATCAAAAAAATCAACGGCTTGTGTCGAGTTTGCCCAGCTCTCGGGTTGTCTTTTGCCAAATACGACACCTGCCAGCATTCGTTCCTGCCTGATATCAGACATTTCCAGTTCGGGCTTGTTGGGCGATTGCAAAAATCGTAAACCACTCTCGAATAACCGCACCCTGGATTGTTGCCGATTTATGTTGTAAATCAGTGATTTAACCAGGCCAGACCACAAGGTCGTACGCATCTCAGCCATTTCACTGGACAATGGATTCGCCAAACCAATGGGTTCGCTCTCAGGATCCAGCACCGCTTGAATAGCAGGGTCAACAAAACTATAGGTAATCGCCTCATAATACCCACGGGAAACCAGTTGATCCTTGATCCGGTTGAGCAACAATTCCCCATCGGGGATGGGCGCCATGCTCAGACTCGTTCTGGGCGTTCTGACCGGCAGGTTGTTGTACCCGTATACCCGACTGATTTCTTCAATAAGGTCCGCCTCTATCGCTATATCAAACCGATGCGAGGGGGATTGCACCTGCCACACTGTATCTTCAGCTGTGACCGACTGACTATGTTCAAAGCCCAGTCTCGTCAATATATCATCAACCTGGTTTGCTTCAATTTCGACGCCTAGCAACTTTTTGACTCTATTCAACCTGAGGGACACATTGGGATCCTGGGGTAGCGCTTGTTGAAGCACGGTTTCAACCGTTGGGCCCGCCTCCCCACCAGAGATTTGAAGCAGCAACTCTGTGGCACGCTCCACAGCCATTGATTGACCTTGCCAGTCCACACCTCGTTCGAACCTGTGTGAAGCGTCGGTGTTCATGGCATAGGATCTTGCACGCCCGGTGATCGCGGCGGGTGAAAAGAATGCACTCTCGAGGAAAATGTCTGTGGTGGATGCCGTCACCGAGGTCGACAGACCGCCCATAATGCCAGCAATTCCAATCGGGCCGGAATCGTCCGTAATGAGTAAAGTTTCACCATCAAGATCAACTTCGGACTCATCCAGCAGCGTCACCTTCTCCCCCTTTACCGACTGTCGAACCGCGATCTTTCCCGACAATTTACCCAGGTCATAAGCATGCATAGGCTGGCCCAGTTCCAGCATCACATAGTTGGTGACATCGACCACAGGATCAATGCTGCGAACTTCGCTTCGTCTGAGTTTTTCTTTCATCCATAACGGCGTTTCGGCATCCAGGCGAATACCCTTGATAACCCGACCTGCAAAACGTGGGCAGGCTTCACCCGCATTTAACTCAACCGGGAATTGATCATTAATTGACGCAGCGACGGTACCAATATCGGGCATTTGTACATCCAAAGCGTTAATCAGCCCGGTTTCCCGCCCCAGACCGACCATCCCCAGACAATCGCTTCTATTCGGGGTAAGGTCCAGATCGATAATGGCATCATCCAGCTTGAGATACTCTCGGATGTCATCCCCGACAGGGGCGTCATTTGGCAGCTCCATTAATCCTTCATGCCTGTCGGATAGTCCCAGTTCCCGCTCCGAACAAAGCATGCCGAATGACTCGACGCCCCTGAGTTTCGCTTTCTTAATCTTGAAATCTTCGAGTTTTGCACCAATGAGCGCAAACGGGATCTTTATTCCTGCGCGCGCATTTGGCGCACCACAGACGACCTGATGCTCTTCGGCTCCCGAGCTGACCCGGCAAACCACAAGCTTGTCTGCATCTGGATGGGATTCGACATTAAGTATTTCGCCCACCACGACCTTGGAGAACTTACTGGCGACCGGTTCAAAACCATCCACTTCCAATCCTGCCATCGTTAACTGATCCACCAATTGCCGGGTGGTAAGCTCAGGGTTGACGTACTCGCGCAGCCAGGCTTCACTAAATTTCATGATGTTCTCTCGATAAAATCACCACCCTTCGCAAAAACCAGGGTGGCGTAGGTCGCATATCAATTAAATTGCTTCAGGAATCGCTGGTCATTCTCAAAAAAGAGCCGCAAATCATCAACCCCGTATCGCAACATGGCCAACCTGTCTGGACCCATACCAAAAGCGAATCCGCTGAATTCTTCCGGATCGATACCGGAATATTCAAGCACGCGTGGATGTACCATCCCCGAACCCATCACTTCCAGCCATCCCGTGTTACTGCAGACCCTGCATCCCTTGCCGATGCAGTGGACACATTGCACATCCACTTCCGCCGATGGTTCCGTAAACGGGAAGTATGATGGACGAAACCGGACTTCGAGATCTTTTTCGAAGAATACCCGCAAAAACTCGATGATGGTTCCCTTCAGGTCTGCGAAGCTGGACTCCCTGTCAATTAACAGCCCTTCGACCTGGTGAAACATCGGCGTGTGAGTCAGATCAGAATCAACCCGATAGACCCGACCAGGGCAGATTATCCTGAAGGGAGGCTTTCGGTCTTCCATGGTCCGCACCTGTACTGGAGACGTATGGGTGCGCAGCAGGATATTGGGGTTGAAGTAAAAAGTATCGTGCATTGCCCTGGCAGGGTGATGCTGCGGAATATTCAGGGCTTCAAAGTTATGGTAGTCGTCTTCTATTTCCGGCCCCTCGACCACATCGTAGCCAACGCTGCGGAAAAAGCTCTCGATGCGCTGCAAGACCATCGTTACAGGATGCAATCCACCGACGTCGCTATTTCGCCCGGGCAAACTAACATCCAGGGCATCTGCTTGGAGTTTCGCAGCAATGGACTCGGATTCCAGGACACCCTTTCTGGCGTCGATGACAGCCTGAACAGATTGTTTGGCTTTATTGATTTCCGCCCCGGCCGCGGGTCGCTCTTCTGCGGGTAGTTTACCCAGGCCTTTGAGAAGGCTAGTGAGTTCACCTTTCTTGCCAAGGTAAGCCACCCGTACCAGGTCCAAAGCGGCAGAATCTTCTGCAGCCTCGACAGCCTGGTGAGCTTGTTCGGTTATTTGTTTGAGATTAGACATGGCTGTTGGTTGTTTAAGTCATCTGAGCCGAATGCAGAAGAATCCAGTTATCTCTGCACACACAAGCTGCACACAAGTTCCGCATTCGGATATGTTCAGATTGACTACTAGGCCGCAGCTTGCACTTCTTTGGCTTGCCCTTCCTTGGCTTTCTGGGCTAACGCAGCAAACGCATCCTTCTCATGTACGGCCAGATCTGCAAGCACCCGTCGATCTATCTCAATATTCTGCAACTTGAGACCATTGATCATACGGCTATAGGACAAACCACATTCGCGGGCAGCAGCATTGATTCGCTGAATCCACAGTGCGCGAAACATCCTTTTGCGGACCTTACGGTCACGATAGGCGTATTGACCCGCTTTGGTGACTGCCTGCTTGGCGACCCGGTAAACTCTTGAACGAGCACCGTAATAGCCTTTGGCTTGTTTTAGAACCTTTTTGTGTCGACGGTGTGCCGTGACACCGCGTTTTACTCTTGGCATTGGAAATTCTCCTGACTAATTAATTGTCATCAAAACGAACTGGCTAGTGACCCAGTAAACGTTTGATCAAAGGCACATCTGAATCAGCAATTTGCTTCATGGAACGCAAATGTCTTTTTCGTTTTGTGGCCTTCTTGGTCAAGATATGATTCCTGAAGGACTGTCGGTGCTTATATCCGCCTTTTCCGGTTTTCTTAAACCGTTTGGCTGCACCACTACTTGTTTTAAGTTTTGGCATTTTCGTACTCCGCGATTTTAATGCTCATAAAAAATAAACGAGCCAGGACTCTAATTGTTAGAGTGGCTCGTGCGTTTTTGGTGGAAGATTGAACTGTGCGGGTAGTTGAGTTAACCCTCTCAGAACTTTTTAAAAGCAAAAGTTCCTGCCGGGAGTTTTTTGCCCTTGACAACAAACTAACCTATCGCAGCTTGTCCTTTCTTCTTACCTTTCGGGGCCAGTACCATGGTCAATTGTCTTCCTTCCATCTTTGGATGCAATTCAACGGAGCCGATTTCTGCAAGATCTCCTTCGATCCGCTTCAGCAGCTCCATACCAATTTCCTGGTGCGCCATTTCGCGACCTCTAAATCTCAAGGTCACCTTGGCTTTATCCCCATCGTTAAGGAAACGTGTCAGGTTGCGTAGTTTTACCTGATAATCTCCTTCTTCCGTGCCTGGGCGAAACTTCATTTCTTTGACGTGCGTCTTGCGCTGTTTCTTTTTCGCGGCCGCCTTATCTTTCTTGGCCTCGAAAACATGCTTGCCGTAGTCCAGAATCTTACAAACTACCGGGTCTGCATCCGGTGCAATTAAAACCAAATCCAGTTTGGCATCTTGTGCTGCTTGTCGCGCTTGTTCCATCGGTACAACACCGACCTGACTTCCATCTGCCCCTATCAAGCGACACGAGGCAGCTTGAATTTCATCGTTAATCGAGGACCTTTTTGATTCGCCTTTCTTGATTCCGCTTCTCCTTATCAGCCGGGCGAAGGAGTATACCTAAAATCAGGCGATTCTTCCCTTTTTTTCGACTTCATTTGCTAAAAGTTGCGCAAAGTCCTCCACCGACATACTACCCAGGTCATCACCATTACGGGCACGCACGGCAATTTCACCATCTTCGACCTCTCGATCACCCACAACCAGCAGATAAGGAACCCTTTGAATCGTGTGCTCACGGATCTTGAAACCGATTTTCTCATTGCGCAGATCAGCATCGACTCGAAAACCCTTATTTTTCAAGGTGTTGAGCACCTGGTTTGAGTAGTCGGACTGGCTGTCAGTAATATTCATGACCACAGCCTGTACCGGTGCCAACCAGGGAGGCATTTCACCCGCATAGTTCTCGATCAAAATACCGATAAACCGCTCAAACGATCCCAACATCGCTCGATGCAGCATCACGGGAACCTGTCGACTACCATCCTCGGCAACGAACTGGGCATCCAAACGGCCGGGCATGGAGAAATCGACCTGCATGGTCCCGCACTGCCAGACACGACCCAGGCAGTCCTTGAGTGAGAACTCAATTTTAGGTCCGTAAAAGGCGCCTTCTCCGGGCAATATATCGTAGGTCAAGCCACCGGCCACCATAGCTTTCGCCAGTGTGGCTTCAGCTTTGTCCCATACTTCATCGCTACCCACGCGCTGCTCCGGCCGGGTGGACAACTTGATAATGATGTCGTTAAAGCCAAAGTCCGCGTAAACGTTTTCAAGTACCTTGATGAAATCAATCACTTCATCCTGAATCTGGGATTCGGCACAGAATATATGCGCATCATCCTGGACGAAGGCCCGGACCCGCATAAGCCCCTGCAAGGTTCCAGAGGGTTCATTGCGATGGCAACGGCCAAACTCAGCGAGGCGAATCGGCAGATCACGGTAGCTTTTCAACCCCTGGTTGAAAACCTGCACATGGCAAGGGCAGTTCATGGGCTTGATCGCGTAGAGACGATTCTCGGTGTTCACCGCAAACATATCGTCCGCAAACTTATCGGCATGACCGGATTTCTCCCATAGAGACATATCCACCAATTGGGGTGTTTTAATTTCCTGGTAGCCGTTGGCCTGCTGTACTTCGCGGATATACTTTTCAATCACCTGGTAAATCTGCCACCCCTTCGGGTGCCAGAAAACCATGCCGGGTGCTTCTTCCTGGGTATGGAACAGGTCAAACTTTTTACCCAGCTTACGATGGTCGCGCTTCTCGGCTTCTTCGAGTCGAAACAGGTACTGCTTCAGGGATTTTTTATCACCCCAGGCGGTGCCGTAAATTCTTTGCAGCATTTCGTTATTAGAGTCGCCGCGCCAATAAGCCCCAGCAACCTTGGTGAGCTTGAATGCCTGCAACTTCCCGGTACTGGGGACATGGGGCCCCCGGCACAAATCTATAAATTCGCCCTGGGAGTAAAAAGACAAGTCTTCTTCGCCGGGAATACTTTCCAGGATTTTAACCTTGTACCTTTCACCTTTTTGATTGAAAAAGTCGATGGCTTCGCCTCTCGACATCAAAGATCGGCTCACTGCCAGGTCTTGCTTGACGATGGCATGCATTTTTTTCTCAATCGCAACAAGATCCTCCGGGGTAAAGGGTCTTTCATAGGCAAAATCATAATAGAAGCCATCTTCTATCACCGGGCCAATGGTTACCTGGGCTGAGGGGAATAGTTGTTGCACTGCCTGTGCCATCAAATGGGCACAAGAGTGTCGTAAGACCTCGATTCCCGCCTCATCTTTGTTGGTGATGATTGAGATAGCCGTGTCTTCGGTAATGACATGGGAGGTATCGACTATCTGTTCGTGTACCTTACCGGCTAATGCGGCTTTGGCCAGGCCGGGGCCAATGGATTCGGCAATCTGGTGAATCGACACAGGCGCGTCGAATTGCTTCTGACTTCCGTCAGGCAGGGTTATTACTGGCATATCGTCCTCGCTTTCAGTGGTGACCCTTACTAGAGGCCACTTGTGGTTAGCTTTTTGCCTCTTTTACCTGTTGGTGTGAGGCGTGGTTTTTGTATTTAGGGCATTCTGAGGCCGGGTGGGCTGGGGAATGTGTGTCCCGTTTGTCTTACTTTTCTTTAAAACTTCTCGCGTAATCCTCTAGATTTTCTCGAGATTTCTCACGTTTGCTGCGCAAGCCGTGAGATAGATCGATCTATAACTTGATTCTCGCGAGTGCCCCTCACGTTTTACTACGTAAAGCCGTGAGTGCTGATCTTCAGACCCTACGGGTCCTGCAGACAGCCTTTATCACTCAACTTCCTGATCGAAGCTATCACGTTTTCGCTGCGCGAAAGCCGTGATCTGGTAGGAACGGTCGGATTCGAACCGACGACCCTCGCCTTGTCGAGGCGATGCTCTAACCAACTGAGCTACGCTCCTGTTACAACTATTCTCAAATGCCCTGCTCGCTCGTACATTGAGCGGGTAGCAAAGGTTTCCGAGGGCGCGTAATTTAGCAAGTATCGGGCTGGGAATCTAGCCGATGGTGGCTAATTCTGATGACATACCAGGAAGCGGGGGTGATACGCCGGAAAATTTAACAACAGCCGACCATGATGGCGCACCAAACGTACTAGCTTTGGATAAACTGCTCTCGTAGCTCCTCGATCTGATCCCGCAAGGTGGCTGCTTCTTCGAAAGCCAGGTTCTTGGCATGTGCAAACATTTGTTTTTCCAGAGATATGATCTGCTTCTCAAGATCTGCCTGATTCAGCACGTTGCCTCGATATCGCCCCTTCTTTTCTCGAACCCCGGATGCATATTTGCTTCTGGCGGGTTTATCACGTGCGCCTTCGAGGATATCGGTGACGCCGCGCTTAATCCCAATGGGAATGATGTTGTTGATCTTGTTGTATTCCATCTGCTTTTCACGACGACGATCAGTTTCATCCATGGCGCGCCGCATCGAGTTGGTGATCTTGTCGGCATACAAAATAGCTTTACCATGGAGGTTTCTTGCGGCCCTGCCAATCGTCTGGATGAGCGAACGATCAGAACGCAGGAAACCTTCCTTGTCGGCATCAAGAATCGCCACCAGTGAAACTTCCGGCAAATCCAATCCTTCACGCAACAGATTGATACCCACCAGGACATCGAATTCACCCAGTCGCAAGTCGCGAATGATTTCCATTCTCTCGACGGTATCGACATCGGAGTGGAGATAGCGAACACGGACGCCGTGCTCGTCAAGATAGTCCGTCAGATCTTCTGCCATACGTTTCGTGAGGGTCGTGATGAGTACCCGTTCATCTTTCTCAACCCTGATTCTTGTGCCGGTCGAATTTCCAACACAGGATCAACCAGACCCGTCGGGCGTACCACCTGATCCACAACCTGTCCTGACTTCTCTGCTTCATAGGGTCCAGGCGTTGCTGAAACGAAGATCATTTGAGGTGCGAGTTGCTCCCACTCATCAAAACGTAATGGACGGTTATCCAGTGCAGACGGCAATCGAAAGCCATAGTTCACCAGGGTCTCTTTTCGTGATCGATCACCTTTATACATCGCACCCAACTGAGGGACACCAACATGGGACTCATCAAGAACCAGCAGCGCGTTGTCAGGAAGATAGTCGTACAAGGTGGGAGGCGCTTCACCGGGCGCGCGGCCCGACAGGAATCTGGAGTAGTTTTCAATGCCATTGCAGTAACCCAACTCCTTGATCATCTCCAGGTCATAGCGCGTACGCTGTTCCAGACGTTGGGCCTCAACCAGCTTGTTGTTATCCTTAAGAAACTTGAGCCGGCCATTCAGTTCGTCACGAATTAAATCGATCGCCTTATCCATTGTTTCCCTGGGCGTTACATAGTGTGATTTGGGGAATATCGTGGCCCTGGGCACACGCCGAAGCACCTCTCCGGTCAGCGGATCGAAAAAACACAGATTTTCGATCTCATCGTCGTACAATTCAATACGGATTGCATCCCTGTCGGATTCTGCCGGGAATACGTCGATCACATCGCCGCGGACCCGATAAGTAGCCCGGTGCAATTCCATCTCGTTCCGAGTGTATTGCAGTTCCGCCAGTCTTCTTAATATCCATCGCTGATCAACCTTATCACCTCGATCGAGATGCATGACCATTTTCAGGTAGACGCCGGGATCACCCAGACCATAGATAGAAGAAACAGATGCCACAACAATGGCATCGCTCCTTTCTAACAATGCTTTGGTAGCCGAGAGGCGCATTTGCTCAATGTGCTCGTTAATCGCGGAATCTTTTTCGATATAGGTATCGGATGCTGGGACATAAGCTTCTGGCTGGTAGTAATCGTAGTAGGAAACGAAATATTCGACGGAATTCTTGGGGAAATATTCTTTAAATTCACCGTAGAGTTGGGCTGCCAGCGTTTTATTTGGCGCCATGATCAGGGTAGGGCGCTGAATTTTCTCGATGACGTTGGCGATGGTGTAGGTCTTACCGGAGCCAGTGACGCCCAGGAGTGTTTGTGATGCGAGGCCTGATTCGATACCTTCGACCAGAAGATCAATTGCCTGGGGTTGGTCTCCTGCTGGTTTGTAGTCTGAATGGACTTCTAGGCGCGTGGATTTCATTGAGCAGTCCGAGATTGGTAGGTGTGAATAGTACCTTATACTGAAGAGTGAAATAGCTCCTTCTCTGAACACTCCTGACAACGACCTGTCAGTAGAAGAATCATCTAATTGGCAGTGTTGACCAGACCCTACGGTCACTATACAATCTGCTCCCTTTTGATGTTCCCTGATAGCTCAGTTGGTAGAGCAAATGACTGTTAATCATTGGGTCCCTGGTTCGAGCCCAGGTCAGGGAGCCAAATCTTTCTCAGATTTGACGTATTAGCTTCAATGAAAATATTACTTACCGGATGTGACGGCCAGGTTGGCTGGGAAATTTGTCGCAAGGCACCGGACTACGGATTTCAAATAATACCTACTGATTTTGGTGATCTGGATATTACTGATATCGACGCCATTCGTTCCCTTCAAACAAGGGAATCCGCTGACATAATTATTAACTCAGCCGCCTACACGGCTGTAGATAAAGCTGAAACTGACCAGGAGCTGGCATACAACGTTAACGCATTGGGTGCACAAAATTTAGCGATTGTCGCCGCAGAAAATAACATCCCTATTCTTCACATATCTACCGACTATATTTTTAGCGGTGATGCTACCGTTCCTTACGTAGATAATGCCGATCCAGATCCCGGTGGAGTCTACGGTACGACAAAACTTCAAGGTGAGAGATTAGTTGCTGCAGCAAACAGACGCTACCTTACGCTGCGCACAAGCTGGGTATTTGGTATCGAGGGAAACAACTTCGTTAAAACCATGCTGCGCCTGGGACTGGAGAAAGAGGAAGTTTCTGTCGTAGCAGATCAATTTGGTAGCCCGACCTTCGCCGGTCATATCGCCAGAACCCTGCTCGAATTAACAAATCAGTACAGGCAAGAGAATGATCTACCCTGGGGTTGCTACAATTACTGCGACTCAGGCGTTACAACCTGGCACATGTTTGCATCAACCATCATGGGGCTGGGCGTTGAGAATAACCTCCTGCGCAAGTCACCTGTTGTGCAACCGATACTAACGGCAGACTATCCGACTGCTGCCGCTCGCCCTGGATACTCTGCTATGGACTGTTCCCTGTTTGTACAAACCTTTCCAGAGATAGGTATTGGTAGCTGGGAAGCAGGACTCCGTGAGATGATTCACAGTCTTGCGAAAGAAGGCAGATAAGATGCGCATTTTGGTAACAGGTGGAGCTGGTTTCATCGGGTCTGCAGTAGTTAGAGAAATAATCACTAACAGTCATGATGAGGTAATGAACCTGGATTGCCTTACGTACGCTGGTAACCTGAAAAATCTCACCAGCATTGAAAATGACAAACGATACTCTTTTTCTGATACGAATATCTGCGATATTGAAAAGGTTCGAGCCACTGTTAATGCATTTCAGCCTGACATCATTATGCATTTGGCTGCAGAGTCCCATGTAGATAGATCCATCGAAAATCCAGGCGCATTTATCCAAACCAATGTTGTCGGTACCTTTAACTTACTAAGTTGTTCGCTTGAGTATTGCTCAAAATTGAGTGAACAAAAAAAATCAAAGTTTCGTTTCCACCACATATCAACCGATGAAGTTTATGGCAGCCTTGGGTCAGAAGGATTGTTCACTGAAGAGACACCCTATACGCCTAATTCACCCTATTCTGCAAGCAAAGCTTCTTCTGATCACCTGGTTCGGGCCTGGTATGCCACTTACAAGTTGCCGGCTGTGATAACCAACTGCTCGAACAATTATGGTCCGTATCATTTCCCTGAGAAACTCATCCCACTGATGATCCTGAATGCACTCGAAGGCAAACCACTTCCTGTATATGGTAATGGTGAGCAGATTAGAGATTGGTTGTTCGTCGAGGATCACGCTCGCGCACTCCTCACAGTTGCTAAAAAAGGCACACCTGGAGAGACCTATAATATAGGGGGTCATAATGAAGTTAAGAATATTGATGTGGTCAGGAATATCTGCAAAATTCTCGATCGAAAAGTCACTGGCGACAAACCAGAGAATGTGAACAGGTTTGAGGATCTCATTACATTTGTAGAAGACAGACCCGGGCACGACATCCGATATGCCGTCGATGCAACAAAAATTAAAGATGAGCTAGGATGGGTCCCGTCAGAAACTTTCGAATCTGGTATGGAAAAGACTATTGACTGGTATCTGAAAAACCAGAATTGGTGCGACGATGTGCAATCCGGTAATTACCACCGAGATCGCCTCGGAGTTATTAAATGAAGGGAATAATCCTTGCTGGGGGATCAGGCACAAGGCTTCATCCGGCAACGCTGGCGATGTCTAAACAGTTACTTCCCGTTTATGATAAACCCATGGTTTATTATCCACTCTCTACCCTGATGTTGTCTGGAATCAGGGAAATACTCATTATTTCAACGCCGCTGGATATTGACCGATACGAAATGCTGTTAGGTTCTGGTGAACAATGGGGTTTAACGCTTTCATATAAGGTTCAGGAAGAACCGTTAGGTTTGGCGCACGCATTCATTGTCGGAGAAGAATTTGTTGCAGGGGATGAATGCGCACTTATCCTGGGGGACAATATTTTCTTTGGCCAGAATTTTACAAACATATTGAAAAGATCAGTCAATCGTCAATCTGGCGCGACAGTATTCGCATATCAGGTCAAAGATCCGGAACGATTTGGAGTCGTCGAATTCGACAAGTCTCAAAATGCAATCAGCATTGAAGAGAAACCATCCAAACCAAAATCCCGCTTCGCGATCACCGGCTTATATTTTTACGACCATACAGTGACGGAAAAAGCGAAAAAAGTTACCCCCTCCAACCGAGGTGAGCTGGAAATCACCGACCTGAATCGCATGTATCTCGAAGAGGGAACTATGTCAGTGGAAGTCCTCAGCAGAGGGATGGCCTGGTTGGATACAGGCACTTATGATTCCCTCTTGGAGGCTGGGCAGTTTGTCCAGACACTGGAACATCGGCAGAGTTTAAAGATAGCCTGTCCAGAGGAGATAGCATGGCGACAAGAGTGGATTACTGATCAGCAGCTTGACGCACTTGCACAGCCCCTTTTCAAAAGCGGTTATGGTGAATATTTGCTGGATCTCATAAAGTACCAGGATAAATCGCTGTGAAGGTGAAAATGACGAAGCTGCCGGGGATTGTCATTATCGAACCACGCATTTTTGGTGATGAGCGGGGGTTTTTTCTGGAGAGCTTTCATGAAAAAAGATATGCAGAGCAAGCCGGTATCAAAGAGAAGTTTGTGCAGGACAATTGCTCGCGTTCTACGAAGGGCGTGTTGCGAGGTCTGCATTTCCAAAAAACGAAACCCCAGGGAAAACTGATCAGTGTGAATGACGGTGAGGTTTTTGACGTTGCGGTTGATATTGACCCAGAATCAGAGACTTTTGGACAATGGGTCGGAGTTATTCTTTCCGGAAAGAATCATCTCCAGATCTATGTACCACCAGGTTACGCACACGGCTTTGTTGTCGTGTCTGACTTGGCGGATTTTCAGTACAAGTGCACAGATTTTTATCACCCAGACGATGAAGCGGGGATTAGATGGAACGATGAGACCATTGCAATAGATTGGCCTATTGACAGTGCGCCGCTTATTTCTCACAAGGACGCACAACTTCCGACCATCACCGAGTATGTCGACGCTTTATGAAGTTATCACAATTATTTGTTCTAGTAGACCTTCAAGCTCGCGCTGCTCTAAAGACTGAGGCATCAAGGATGTATCTGAGCTACCTCTGGTGGATACTCGAACCACTCCTTTTTGTAGCGGTTTTCTACGTTGTGTTCAGTTTCCTGCTTGATCGCGGTACAGAGAAATTTGTTTTTTTTCTAATGTGCGGCAAAATACCATACCTCTGGCTGTCGAAATCAATTACGGTGGCATCAAATAGTCTACTACTTAATAAAGGACTGATAGCCTCGATCGAGATTCCAAACGTAGTATTTCCTTACATCGCGATTCAAGAAGTTCTGTATAAACAATGGGTTACTTTTTTAATCCTGTTTGTTATTGCCATATATTTTGACAGCCAACCAGATATCAGATGGTTGTGGCTAATTCCAATTACTATAACGACCTACCTCATGTTGGTGGCTTTTTCTCTCATAGGTTCGATCCTGGTTACTTATGTTCAGGACTTCAGAATTCTTATCAACATGGGCATGCTATTCCTGATGTTCGCATCCGGAATATTTTGGGACATAAACGATATCCAGAGTGATTATTGGAGAGAAGCGATATTGATTTTCAATCCTCTCGCGTTTCTGATCAACGCATATCGGAGTGTATTGATGTTTAACCAGCCTTTCGATGTATTGCACTTGACCTTGCTCGCCACTTTCTTTATCGCTCTTACGCTAGTTATGCATTTGCTTTTTCGTTCCCTAAATTCGAAACTGACTCAACAGGTCCTGCAGAGTTAATATCATGGATACCGTATTTGACCTCCAAAATGTCGGTCTGGAGTATAAGGTTCGACAAGGTGTTTTTAAGGTCTTTAGACACAGAGTGCTACAAGATGTCACATTCAAAGTTCATCGTGGGGAAACTTTTGGTGTGCTAGGTAGAAATGGCAGCGGCAAGAGCTCCCTGCTACAGATCCTCTCTGGACTGATCGAACCTAGTCCGGGAAAACTATTGCTACCGTCCGGGCACCTGACGAGATCGTTGCTAACTCTGGGGCTTGGTTTTCGGGCAGATCTTACCGGAGAAGACAATGTGATTATAAGTCTGGTTCTGCAAGGCAAGAAAAAAAGTGAGGCAAGAGCCTTGATCCCGAGCATTCAGGAATTCGCCGAACTTGGCGAATTTTTCTACCAGCCGGTAAGAACTTATTCCGCAGGAATGCGAGCCCGGCTAGGATTTGCAACGGGTACCTGTTCAGAAGTTGACATTCTGCTGATAGACGAAGTGCTCAGTGTAGGTGACATCCAGTTTAGACAAAAAGCTGAGAAGTCGATGCACGACAGGATTGCTGGTCAACAGACTGTTATTTTTGTGACACAATCTCCAGGCCAAGTAAAATCATTGTGTGACCGCGCTATTTGGATTCACGATGCAGCGATACGCGAGATTGGGGATCCTGATCACGTTGCAGCAGAATATCAAAATTTCATGAACTCCGGCCCTGCCCCAAGTTCAGTCCCAGCTAAAGCAATACAACATTAATTTCTTTGTCTCCACTTTCGGTCAGCAAGAAACCCGTAGTTTGACTCCATCAAATCGTTGTCTACCAATCTAATCTGTAGATGCCGGTAAAGTAATACGGTATGGTAAATATCGGACTCTTTGTCTATGGGTACGAGAGGAGTATTGGCAGCATGAGAAATTTACTTAGATCAAGTAAAGACAAAGTAAAGAAGATAGATGCCAACTTGAGAAGGTATCCTCCTTTTCTATCAATCGTGGTACTCAGTTGGAACCGACTTGACTTACTAAGAACAACGGTCTTGTCACTCCTTGCAAATACCCATTGCCCATTCGAAATGTTCATTATCGATAACAATTCGTCTGAGGACTGCACGAAATGGATCAGGTTCATATCCAAAAACCACCGTTCCATTCAACCGATATTCTTGGACGAAAATATAGGCGGAGAAGCAATAAACTTCGGCTTGGAAGAGGCCACTGGCAGCTTCATTTTGATTTCCGAGAATGATCTAGAGTATCTGCCGGATTGGGACATCAATATGTTGATCCCATTTTTCTGTTTTAAAGCGTTGGGTCAGATATCACCTTTCTCGCCTTTTCCAATGATTGAAATGGGTGAGATCTGGAGTGAAAAGGCTTATAAATCTATCCGGATTGAAGGGTTAGAACTCAAGGTGGCTGCGCAAAATGTAGGCAGCTCCTCCCTAATCCGTAAGCAGATAATCGAAGCAGGAGTCCGCTTTGAAAATTTGAAAACTAGAGACGAATTCGTCAAATTCCCTGCGGATGCAAAATTTTCTGCAGAAATTAAACTCCGGGGATACTGGGTCGCCTGGTCCAATGAATACCAGGTCATCAATTGGGGCCACATTGAAAACTCATGGCAGAAATCCAGTGGTTACTATCGAAATAACTGGAAAGCCAAAGCTCAATCCAGAATCGACGGATTAGGTGACTACGAAAGCGTATTGATTTCTCTCGAAGGAAAGAACCCAGAAGAAAAAGAAGCCATTTTAGTAACCAAAATTGGCGAGCTCTTCCAGAGAATTGAAGCTAAGTCTAACGGTGTTTTCCCCCAAGCAGATTTCGGCGTTTGTTCAACAATGTTTGTTGCAACGGACGGCGATTTCAGTGCTTATCAGGTATCGATTAACATAGTAAATCCCTATACATCACATTTTGATCTCAAGTTTGATTTGAGTGATTTCGAAAGTATAGACAGGCTTCGCTGGGACCCATATGAAGGAAAAGAATGCCGGGTAAACTTAACTTCGATTACTATGACAGATCGACTTGGCCTCGAAACAGCTTTCTCAATGGATCTGGTGCAGCATAACGGAGAGGCCGCGCCTAACTCAAACAGAATTAGTTTTTTTACGACAGATCCAATGTACTTCTTTCCTGTTACCGGTGAATTTCTACAATGCCGCGTTCAAGGGATCTGGGAACTGATTGAGCCTGAAGCCTCACATGAGCTTTTTGACTGCCGGATAGGTAAGATTTCGCGGGGAAAGTATAAACTGACTTTGCAATATGATGGTGAAATAAATTCGCTGGGCTATTTTAACGAGCATCCAGCTCAGTTGAATCAATTCGAAAACATTAGTATTCGAATCTTAGAAAGAAGTGACCATTTTTTTGCCCTCGCTCTTAACATCACTGAAGACTGTAATGAATTTTGGATTCAATTTGAATGTACTAAGGGGTATTTGGGTAACTATGAGCTACAATTCGGAATATATTCAAAGCATGAACTGTTTAAAATCGAATGGTGTCAAGCGATTATTCGGCACACGATTAAAAAGGTTCTAAAAGTTGTGGGAGTGAAAAAAGTTACAGAAACAAGTCGTGCCTTGAAACCGCGCGAATTCAGCAAACTACTGATTGAAAATCAACACGACGTAGAGCATCAGTAGTGTGTAAAGTCTCAGTAGTAACTGTTTGCAAAAACGAAGTCAGCGACATCCGTCGCACACTCGAAAGTGTTTCATCTCAAAAGTTCAGAGATTTCGAGTCTATTGTAATCGACGGCGGATCTACTGACGGAACCCAGGATGTTATCAACGAATTTAGAGCAGATATAACCTATTTTGTGAGTGAGCCTGATTCTGGCATATATGCTGCTCAGAACAAGGGAATTGAGGCGTCAAAAGGTGACTACCTTTTGTTTATTAATGGCGGAGATGCTATTCATGATGATACGGTTTTAGAGGAGATATTTTCAACAGACCCTACTGAAGATATTTTATACGGTAACATGTTAATTGAGGAACAAGATGGCAGCGAGACGCTGGGACGATCACCACCGGAGATCACGCTTGATTTTTTGCTAAGAGGGACGCTTTGGCATCCGATCACTTTTATAAAGAAACAGTTATTCGAACGATTTGGCTTATTCGATGAAAACCTGAGAGTTGTTGCTGACTATGATTTTTTTGTAAAGACAATTATAGTTGAAGAGGTCTCTACCCATTACTTTCCCCGGACGATTTCCAGGTTTAATACCAATGGCATTGGTTCAAGCCTGGAGTGGAAAGATATCCATGAAAAAGAAAGAGATTTGGTGCAGAAGAAATATTTCTCCAGACATGTGCTCCGAATGTACAGCGAACTTGAAAAGTATCGGACTCACAATGAAATGCTCAATCACGAATTATCCGCTCTAAAACTGGAGGCATCAAATAAAAAACAGCCAATTGTGGAATTTTGGACCGGTTTGGGTAATCTGCTTGGCAGACAAAAAAGGAACTAGTACGACCCGTTAACTACAGATCCTTGGCCTGAGAAATTGATCACATATCGAAGAAGATTGATTAATAGCTTTGAGTATAATCTTCAGATATTCTCCTCTACTTAACCTCAAATAATTCACTACACGAGCACCAATGAAAACAGCACTCATTACCGGCATTACTGGACAAGATGGTTCGTACCTTGCTGAATTGTTGCTGGGCAAAGGCTATGCGGTTCACGGGATTAAGCGTCGATCCTCATCGTTAAATACGGATCGCATTGATCACATTTACAAGGACCCTCATGTAGAGGATTCAAGGTTCCACTTACACTATGGCGATTTAACAGATTCTTCAAATCTGACCCGGATCATTCAGGATGTACAACCAGATGAGGTTTACAACTTAGGCGCCCAGTCACATGTCGCCGTCAGCTTTGAATCACCTGAATACACGGCCGATACCGATGCCCTCGGTGCGCTTCGACTACTGGAAGCGATACGCTTGCTGGGTCTGGAAGAGAAGACACGCTACTACCAGGCATCATCATCGGAATTATATGGTCTTGTTCAGGAAACACCCCAGAAGGAAACAACACCTTTTTATCCCCGCTCACCATATGCTGTAGCCAAACTGTATGCTTACTGGATTACCGTGAACTACCGGGAGTCTTACGGTATGTACGCCTGTAACGGCATCTTGTTTAATCATGAATCACCCAGAAGAGGTGAGACTTTTGTTACCCGAAAAATTACCCGGGGACTCACAAGCATTTCACAAGGACTGGAACAGTGTCTTTACATGGGCAACCTGGATTCGTTACGGGACTGGGGACATGCAAGAGACTATGTCCGCATGCAATGGTTGATGCTGCAACAGGAAAAAGCTGAAGATTTCGTTATCGCAACCGGTAAACAAATCACCGTCAGGGAATTCGTTAAACTGACAGCCTCATATCTTGGAATTGAGCTGGAGTTTTCAAGATCGGGGATTGACGAGATTGCCACGGTCACCGAAGTAAAAAGCAACGACACACCTGGTGTTAAACCAGGAGATGTCATCTTAAAAATCGATCCCAGGTACTTTCGTCCTGCCGAGGTCGACACGCTTCTTGGTGATCCATCCAGGGCAAAAGCCAAACTTGGCTGGGAACCTGAAATAACCGTGGAGGAAATGTGCCAGGAGATGGTTGCGTCTGACCTGGAAAAAGCAAAGAGACACGCTTTACTCAAATCCCATGGTTTTGAAGTTAACCTGACAAAAGAGTAATTCGATATGCAGAAGATATTTGTTGCCGGTCACAACGGAATGGTCGGTTCAGCCATCGTCAGGCAATTGAAGAACAAGGACAGCGCCGAGATCATATTGAGGACTCGATCCGAACTGGACTTGACGAATCAAGCGGCCGTGGATTCCTTCTTTCTGGAAAACAAAGTCGACCAGATTTACCTGGCAGCAGCGAAGGTTGGGGGGATCTATGCCAACAGCACCTTCCCGGCGGAATTCATTTATCAGAACCTCATCATAGAGTGCAACATAATCAATGCTGCCCACCAGGCAGACATTGAGAAGTTACTTTTCCTGGGTTCCTCGTGTATTTACCCGAAATCAGTTGATCAACCTATGCAGGAGTCCGCGCTTCTTACAGCAGTTTTGGAGTCAACCAACGAACCCTATGCCATCGCCAAGATAGCCGGAATTAAATTGTGTGAATCATACAACCGACAATACGGTCGGGATTACCGGAGTGTCATGCCAACAAACCTATATGGTCCCAATGATAACTTTCACCCAAAGAACTCACACGTGCTTCCGGCTTTGATCAGACGTTTCCACGAAGCCGTTGAAACCGACGCAAGTGAAGTTGTTGTCTGGGGAACAGGCAATGCAATGAGGGAATTCCTGCATGTTGACGATATGGCAGCAGCCTCCGTCTTCGTTATGGAATTGGACAAAGCCGTATATGAAGAAAACACGGAACCCAGGTTGAGTCATATCAACGTAGGGACTGGTATTGACTGTACGATCAGGGAGTTGGCCGAGACGGTGGCGAAAGTCACCGGTTTCCAGGGTGTACTGAAGTTTGATACTACAAAACCAGATGGAACATCGAGAAAGCTGCTGAATGTGTCACGACTTTCGAATCTGGGCTGGAACTCAAGTATTGGGCTGGAGGATGGGATAAAGAATGCCTATCAGTGGTTTGTTGAGGATCGTTCCTGAGCTGCTATTTGAGATTCCCGAAACTGGAAAACTTAAGAGGATCTCTATTAATCAACTAAGCCTGGCTTAGCCAGTTCCTGTCCTGAAACTCTTTTTGCCAAAATAATACCGATTTGCGATGTAGCACATCGTTGCTTCTGAATTCTTCCACAAACTGAAGAGGTGCGAGAGGCTCATGAAGATACAAGATAGAGTATTTTCGATCTTCAATTGACTAGAACAATGTCAAAATGTTCAAACTGATGAATCAGAGGAGCGTCACTCTGGGTATGTCCAAATTAGAGGCCAATTGAGTCACTTTATCAGATCATTAATCCTCATAGCCTCATACACCCGACTGACAGAAATTGTGACCAATCGCCGGGTAATCCCCCCATTAATAACGCTTTTCAAAAGTAGGGAATCTTATGCTGCGTGTTTCAATTTCTGTATCGGTGTGATGCCTCCTATAGCCATATTAGGTCGATCGTTGTTGTAACGCCAAAGCCACCTTGTGGCAGTCTCTCGAGCTTGTTCCAAATCTTCAAATAGATGTTGATCCAGCCACTCATGTCGTACCGTTCTATTAAACCGTTCGATGTACGCATTTTGTTGAGGTTTACCCGGTTGAATGTAGTGTAAGGCAATGTCTTCCTTCTGTGCCCATGAAACTAACAACTCGCTTAAGTACTCCGGTCCATTGTCACATCGAATCGAATCAGGTTTGCCCCGCCATTCGATAACCCTTTCAAGGGTCCTTATCACTCGCAATGCGGGAAGTGATTTGTCAACCTCGATACCCAGGCCCTCACGGTTGTAGTCATCTAGCACATTGAAGGTTCTAAAACTGCTGCCATCTGCCAGATTGTCATGCATGAAGTCCATCGACCACATCTTATTAACCTGGCGAGGCACTGCCAGCGGATCGGGCTTGTCACGTTTCAAACGTCTCCTGGGCTTGATGCGGAGATTCAGTTCTAACTCCCTGTAAATGCGGTATACCCGCTTGTGGTTGTACCTGAAACCCTTGACGTTGCGAAGATAAAGGTAACACAGGCCAAAACCCCAGGTACGGTTAGTTGTGGTGAGTCGAAGCAACCAATCTGCAATGAGGATAACAGGTCTCACTGATACCAAAAATCCTGCAGGCCAAGCGAATACTGATACCACGTGCTTTGATTACTTTAACAGCCATCTCTTTTCGGTGAGATGGCCTCACCACTTTTTTTCCATGGCTTCCTGGATGATCTCGGCCTTGAGCTTTTCCTCGGCATACATCTTTTTCAGGCGGCGATTCTCGTCTTCCAGTTCCTTCATTCGCTTCATCATAGACGCGTCCATGCCGCCATATTTTGCGCGCCAATTGTAAAAAGTAGCCTCGCTCATGCCATGTTTTCGGGCGAGTTCCGCTATCGGGACACCAGATTCACCTTCTTTAAGAATTGCAAAAATCTGACTCTCGGTAAATTTAGATCGTTTCATGTAGGTTCTCCCTTGTCTAACTCTATTGGAAAATCCTACTTTTGAGTACCTCTGTTATCTGGGGGGATTACCAAGGCTCGTAATGTCACCACACAAAAAGGAAGCTTCGGGATATGACTCTGTAGCAAGTTCGATTGCAGTGGCTGAGATATCCATACCAAAGTAATTTATTCCTCTTTCAAGAAATGGTGTTGCCATCAGCCCAATCCCGCAGCCGAGATCTAACGCGGTACGGTCACCCGGAAGCTTCATTGCATCCAGGACCTGGCCCAGTCTCCTTCGTGCGTTGATGTAAATTTGGTCATTCTCGTCTTGTGAGTAGGATATGTTTCCAACACCCTGTGAGTTGTCTAGAAATTTGTCGTGTCTATCCTGCCAATACTTGTTAGAGTCAAAACTTCTTTTAGTCATGTAAAATCCGTGTGTCTTATCAGAGCAATATTGGGTATTCACTTCTGTAACAAGAGATCTTTGCCTGTATTATTAAGGAACCGGTAGCCTCACAGAGAGTGTGACTATTCATCGTTGAGGATTTGCCTTGACTGTTGGTAGAAAGTGTCACCGAAAAATTTTTGGCCATAACGTGGATCATCGTTTGCAGCTCTTGCGGCAACGAAGAAATTCCTTGAGTGAATATTTATATCGGTTCGAAATAGTTTGCACAATATACCCGTTTCTTCAATGTCATTGACGAAATCACCGAGCACGTAATCTTCAAAATAATCGAATTTCTCCTGGTGGACGAGTATTGCTTTGTTAAATCCTATGACCAACAGCTCGAACGGAAA